>Ga0265306_10000332_pt1 | contig 22044 bp, 18 predicted proteins | sample Helome_3_FD_192493 | JGI IMG/M metagenome (GOLD analysis project Ga0265306, IMG submission 192493) | Marine sediment microbial communities from subtidal zone of North Sea - Hel_20160420 (Illumina Assembly) | ecosystem: Environmental > Aquatic > Marine > Subtidal zone > Sediment ... | reverse complement strand
GACCGCCTCAGCGTAGCTCATGCGCGGGAACGGGTCCGGCAGCGTCACTCCCAGGGTGGTGTCGAACAGATCCCGGATCATGCCTTCCATCAACCCCATGATCCCGTCTTCGTCCATGAACGACATCTCGAGGTCGAGCTGGGTGAACTCGGGCTGCCGGTCGGCACGCAGATCCTCATCGCGGAAACAGCGCACGATCTGGTAGTAGCGATCCATACCCGACATCATCAGCAACTGCTTGAACAACTGCGGTGACTGCGGCAGGGCGAAGAACTTGCCGGCGTGGATCCGGCTCGGCACCAGATAATCGCGCGCGCCCTCAGGGGTCGCGCGCGTCAGCATCGGAGTCTCTATATCGAGAAAGCCTTGATCATCCAGATACCGACGCAGCGTCCGTGTCGCCAACGCGCGCAGGACGATGCGCTCCTGCATCAGCGGCCGACGCAGATCGACATAGCGGTAGCGCAGGCGCAGTTCTTCGGAGGTGTCATCATCGTCGAGCTGAAAAGGTGGGGTCTCGGCGCGGTTGAGAATCTCAAGCTCCAGGCCCAATACCTCCACCTCGCCCGTCGGCAGGTCTTTGTTGACCGTTCCCTCCGGCCGGGCACGCACGCGGCCCTTTACCCGCACCACGAATTCGTTGCGTACGTGCTCGGCGGTGGCAAAAACCTCCGGCAGGTCGGGATCGTAGACCACCTGGACCAGGCCGCTGCGATCACGCAGGTCGATGAAGATGACTCCACCGTGGTCACGGCGGCGATTCACCCAGCCGCAGAATTCCACGGTCTGGTCAATATGGGCTGTGTTGACTTCACCACAGTAATGGCTGCGCATGGTGCTTCCCGGATTCTAAAAGACGAGGCGCCCCGACTCGCGGGGCGCCCCAGATCGCGTTGAATGGATTTGCTAGGGCCTGTTCACACTACAAACTTCAGTTGCAGGCGGAACAGCCACCCGTGGCGCAACTGTGGCTACCGGACGATTTGGTGTCAGCTGCCTCGGCTTCCTTCTTTTTGGACTTCCCTTTGAAATCTGTTTCGTACCAACCGCCGCCCTTGAGGTGGAAGCCGGCAGCAGAGACCAACTTGACCAGTTCGGATTTGTCACATCCCGGACAATCGGTCAGGGGCGCGTCGCTCATTTTCTGCATGGCCTCGAACTCGTGCCCGCACGACCCGCAGCGATATTCGTAAAACGGCATGTCATTAATCCCATAAGTTCGTCAATCGTGGGATTTTATCATACGGGGAATTGGCACGAGAAGTCGTCGGGTCTCGGCGCGCCGACCACGGCCCGGCTCACCACAAGAATTGGAAATACTGACCGGGAACCGGTGCGGTCTGGCGCTTTCTACCGGGTTTTCGCTGCACAGCCGGGATTTCTATATCGGAAGGGTGGCGTCGACCTCATCACTGTCCTCGGCCGAAAGCTCACCCTCACGCAGACGATCGACCAGGCGCCTCATCTCCGAAAGCTCGTGTTCGGGCATACCGAACCGCAGAAATCTGTCGGTAATATGCAGCAGGGCCTCAAGTCCCTGGGAACGTTCGTATAGATAGCGCAGCGACATGGCGATATGGCGCGGATCGTTGCCCTCCGCCCGCATCGCCTCGGCACCTGCCAGGGCAATCTTCAGTTCATCCACATCCGGTTTGCGCATGCTCACTTCTCCCCCTTCTTCTGGCGATCCCTCAATTGGTCACTCTGGCGCCGCAGCAGATGCCGGATGAGCAGTTCACGATCCTGTTCCCGGATATGGCTGAACTCGATCCGGGCAATGTGCTGATAACCCGCTGATGAATCCCCGTCCCCGGCCGGATCGCACTCGACCACGGTCCCGTAGATCATCAGGCCCGTGAAAGACGGGAACAGCAGCATGCGTATCTCGATGTCAGTACCGGGGTCGTAGTGCTCTTCGACACCCGCACACATCCCGCCGGCGCTGAGATTGACGGGTGCTGCGGCTTGAGCGACCAGCTCGGGCTCGGTGGCAATAAAGGCGCGGCCGATCACCTCGATCTTCTGATCGATCGCCCGCAGGTAGGCCGCCAGATCCGGGTCACGGTTTTCGATCCTTCGCAGACCCGCGGCCATCTGCGCAGTGATCGCGGTCAGACTGGAGAGCACGGTGAAATTGCCGGCGAGATCATGCTCAAGCCGGTCCAGACGCGATTGCAGCTCCTCACGCGGGACACGTCGAATGCTCATGCGCACGGTGTCGTCAATCCGGAAGAAATTGCGTCGGTCTTTACCTGCCATTATCTGCGGCTCTTGCTCTGTCATTGCCTTTCGCTGGTTTCAGTTCAATTTCAGGTCTTTGAGATCTTGAATCTTTTCGTCAATCCCACGCGTCAGGATGAGCTCGACACGACGGTTCTTGGCCCGATTCTGTGGGCTGTCATTCTCGACCAGCGGCCGCGTGTCGGCGAGCCCCTCCACCACGACCCGATCCTCGGCGATATCCTTGTTGCGCAACATGGAGTGCAGCACCGTCACCGCGCGGGCCGAGGAGAGTTCCCAGTTGGAGCGGAACCTGCCGGTACTGATCGGGATATTGTCGCTGTGGCCGGCAACCGTGATCTTGCCCGGCTTGGCCGCCAGCACCTTGCTGATACGCGCCATCACTTCGTGGAATTCGGGATCGAGGCGGGCACTGCCCGAACCAAAAGAGCCTTTCTCCTGGATCCGGACGATGATGCTGCTCTCTTTCCTCTCCAGCGTGACCAGGCCCTGGTCGATCTCCTGGTTGAGGGCATCCTGCAAATCGTTCAGCTGTTCTTCGAGTTCGTTCTGCAACTGCTGCTCGGCCGCCTCTATGGCTGCGTGCTCGTCGATTTCTTGCTGGCGCTTTTCCTGCTCCTCTTGCTGTTTCTGTTGCTCCTCGGCGTCCTGCATCTTGAGATGCTCCTGTTGCACCTCGCTGGTCTCCTGGCGGATCTCGGTGATCACCGACTGTTCGGAGACCGTCGGACTCCATTCCTGCTTGATCACGCTCACGCCCATGACGATTTCGTTCACTGGAATCTCTCGCTGAACGCCGAAGGCATCCTGCATGGACTCGGCCATCTTCTTGAAACGCACGGCATCGATGGTCGCGAACGAAAGCAGGAGGACAAAAAAGCACATCAACAAAGACATCAGGTCGGCAAAGGTTGCCATCCACGGCGGGAGTCCGTCTTCGCATTTGGGGCAATCATTTGCCATTCATCGGATCCTCACACCTGCTCGGGACGTTTCTTCGGCGGCAGATAGGTGCCAAGCATCTGTTCGAGCACCTTGGGATTCATGCCTTCCTGTATGCCTGCAATGGTCTCCAGAATGAGGGACTTGTTGGTCTGTTCGAGTTCGCTCGCGCGTCCCAGCTTGTCGGCCATGGGTTGCGCAAAGGCATTGGCGATAATTGCACCGTAGAGTGTGGTCAGCAGAGCAATTGCCATTGCCGGTCCAATAGCTGATGGATCCGACATATTGGCCAGCATCTGGACCAGACCGACCAGGGTACCGATCATGCCCATCGCCGGCGCCATGGTTGCCATATTCTTGAACATCCGCTGACCGACTTCATGCCGCTGGATGGTCAGGTCGATGTCTTTGACGAGCATCTTCTGGACCAATGCAGGATCATGACCATCCACGCACAGACCAACGCCTTTTTCCATGAACTGGTTGCTTATCTCCTGACCCTCGAGCGCCAGAAGCCCGTTCTTGCGGGCCACGTCGGCCAGGGCCACCGCCTCTTCGATCAGTTTTTTGGGGTCGTCAACCTTGTACAGGAAGGCTTTGAGGCCAATTGCGAATGACCCCAGAAAGTCTCCCAGAGACACCTGCATCAGTGTGATCATGAAGGTGCCCCCCACCACGATCAGGATCGAAGGCACGTTGACGAAGAGCATAACGTCGCCGCCGGTCGCGATTGCGCCGATAATGATGCCGAAGCCGCCGAGCAAACCGACGAGCGTAGCAATATCCACCAATGAACCTCCTTCCGAGCACCTCCCGGGACATGCGGCTGCCAACCAGGAGAAGTTATGAGCTCAGTAACGGAAGCCCGGGCGAAAACTTTAGTTCTGATTTTGCTAAAACGAGACCACCATGCACGACAGATCGATACTGATAACAGGCTGCTCCAGCGGCATCGGGCGTTGTGCCGCGCTGGGGCTCAGGGACCGTGGTTATCGCGTGTTTGCGACGGCGCGAAGACACGAGGACCTGCAGGAACTGGAACATGAGGGACTCGGGGCCATCCACCTGCATCTCGATGACCCGGCGTCCGTCGCCAAGGCGGCAACGAAAGTGCTCGAGGCCAGCGGCGGCCACGTCTATGGCCTGTTCAACAACGGCGGTTACGGCCAACCTGGGGCAGTCGAAGACATCACCTGGGCGGTGCTCGAGGAGCAACTCCGCACCAACCTGCTTGGCTGGCATGAACTGACGCGCCGACTCATCCCGGGGATGCGCGCGCGTGGCGAGGGCCGGATTATCCAGAACAGCTCGGTGCTTGGCCTGGTCGCGATGCCTTACCGCGGTGCTTACAACTGCTCGAAATTCGCCCTCGAGGGACTGAGCGACACCCTGCGCCTGGAACTGCATGGCAGTGGCATCTGGGTGAGCCTGATTGAGCCCGGACCGATCAGCAGTCGATTCCGTGAAAATTCGCATGCCAAGTTCAAACAGAACATCGATGCGGAAAACAGCGTCCATCGCGCCAGCTACCAGGCGATGGAGGCCCGGCTGGCCCGGGAGGGTCCAACGACGCGTTTTACCCTGCCCCCGGAAACAGTGCTGAAAAAAGTGATTCACGCCCTGGAAAGCCCGCGGCCGCGTGCACGTTATGCGGTGACCACACCCACCTATGTATTCGGTGCACTGCGTCGGGTGCTGAGCACCAGGCAGCTGGACTGGTTGTTGCGCAGGGCCTCAGGGGGTGGGAGTCGTTAGAAACGGGATTCCGACTCCCAGGACAGAAGATCTCTGCAGCGCCAACTGGGCGTCTGATGCTCTTGGCAACACGCGCCTGTGTTTGTTCGCGCTAACGCGCGGTTAATTTTTTTTGATGTGCGGGGCAGCGCGCCTACACCTACCCCTTATTGCCGAATCTCAGCAATCGAGCCCAAGGCCTGTTGGATCTCCTGCAGGGTGGGTGGTTCGGCATCCTGCGGTTCAGCGTAGATACCGTAGCAACTCATCCGTCGGACCCCGGGTTGGCCGACAGAAGAAAGCCAGAAGTGATAACCCAGATACAGGGACGACGGGCCATCCCCGCCCCCGTCCATCCCGGCAAGCTGCAGGGCTGCAACCCGCACGGGCTCTGCGGTAACCACCTGCTGCAACGACCCCTGCACTCTCGTGATCGTGAACTTGTCCGCCTCGATGGCGACGCCTTCATGCTGCACGCTCGTTATCTCGAAAGCACAATGTGGCCGGTAGCTGTCAAAACCAAACGAAACGTCACCACCCTGCACAAACACGCGTGCCTTTCCGGCACCCACCTTGAGGTTCTGGTTCAGGACGAGGCTGGCACCCTCAAGCTGGGTAAATTGGTCTTTGCCGGCGACCTCGCGGACGGTCGAACTGTTCTGGCAGGCACCCAGAAAAATGGCTGCCGATAGAATTATCAAACGCAGTTTCATTGGGCTTCTCCACCAGCTTCCACCTGAAGACTCTGTTTGCATGTGAAAGGTTTCGCAACCATTTTACTACACAGGTTGTTCCCGGGCGATCCGGGACTGCCGGCCGCACTTAGGCGCGCTCTGACACCAAGCACATCGATACCGCTACCCCGACACCAATACAGACCTCATCAGGTCTGCGCGAAGTAATCCGCCAGAAAATTGTCAAAATCGACCTGTGGCTCTGCCTCCAGCCGTTGCTGCTCGGCGAGGGATTCGGCCCCCCGGGCGTCCAACGCGGCAATGACCTCGGGTGACAGTCGGCGCTCGACAAAATACCGCTTATGCTGATGCGACAACCGGCGCGCGAACTGGTAGAAACCTTCCCCCTTGTCCCGCATCTCCTCCAGCATCTTCGCCGATGGGGTCAGTTCGGGGACGCGCACCTTGGCGATCTGATCATCCATCGCATCCTCGAACCAGGCTCCGCCCTCGATCGCATCGAGCATCTCACACACGGGCAGCATCGACTCGAGAATCTCCAGCGCCCATGCGCGCATGGGCAGGCGGACCCGACGATGCTGCAAAACAAGTCGGGGCTCGCGGCCACGGTGCGCCACGTCCAGCAGGTTGCGGTCTATCTCGCGGCGCTCGCAGGCATCGATCAGCGGGCTGTCTGCGAGCAGACAGAACAACAGGAAGACCTCCAGGAAGCGCCCCTGGGTTTCGTCAAGACCCAGCGGATGGTAGGCATTGACGTCGAGGGATCGGAGTTCGATGTAGCGGATACCACGCTTTTTCAGCGCAAGGCTCGATTTTTCCAACCCCTGGAGCACCTGTTTGGGCCGCACCGTGCTGTAGTACTCATTCTCAATCTGCAGAATGTTGGCGTTGAGTTGACGGTACTCATCACCTTCACGCACCCCAAGCGCCTCCCAGGCGGCCGCCGGTTCCATGGTAGCCCTGAGCAGGCTGTCGGCATACGACTGCACATCGTCGTAACAGGCCTTGATACCCAACCCTTCCTCACGACTGTTCTGGTACCCGATATCGCCCATGCGCAGGGACGTGGCGTGCGGTGCGTAATAGGTTGTTTCGTCGAACGAGGGCAGATTCGTTGCCTGCCCCTGAAAAAATGACTTACAGACGGCCGGCGAGGCGCCAAACAGGTAAGGAATCAGCCAACCGAAGCGCTGCAGGTTGCGGATCTGCGCCATGTAGCGCTGATCGCGAAAGTCGCGCAGACCACACACGCGTCCCTCGATCAGCCGATAGGCCGGCCACAGTTCATCCGCGAACGACCAGTTGAAATGGACCCCGGCAATCACCTGCATCACACGGCCATAGCGGTTACCGAGACCGACCCGGTAAACATGCTTCATATGGCCCGCATTGGAGGTGCCGTAACGTGCAACCGGGATATTGTGATCACCGGAAAGCACACAGGGCATGCTGGTGGCCCACAGAATTTCGTTGTCCAGCCGATGATAGACGTAGGCCTGCAGATCGGCCAGATAGTCCAAGGCATCGGCGACACCGGGTAGTGGCGGTGTGATGAACTCGATCAGTGCCTCGGAGTAATCAGTCGTGATGTCCGGGTGGGTCAAGGCCGATCCGAGCGCCGTCGGATGCGGTGTCAGCGCCATGCCACCCGTCGCCGACACCCGCAGGCTCTCTTTTTCAAGGCCGAAGCGGGCGTGGCGTAGCAGCTTGATATCGGCTTCACTGGCGAGCCGTGCAAGCCGGCCCTGGACAGAATCGAGCAAGGGGGTCCCCTGATGTCATATAGCCTGGAAACCGTGGTCGCCCGCAGTGTAAACAGTGGTCGCGACAGCGCGGCTGACAGACCACTGATCGGCGCTTACCTTCGACCGGGGCCAACCGGCCTTTCCAGTTTTAATGCCGGGAATTATAACCCGCCTTGGTCATGCAAAGACGTTCGCATTTGCGATCGACTGAAAGCTGAGCGATCATTCACCGCCATGCAGATTCGCCCTATCGTCCTCGTCACTCTATTCTTCACCCTGCTGCTTCCTGCGACCGGCAAGGTCATGGCAGAAAGCCCGCCTGGCGACCGAGCCCTGCGACTCTGGGAGCAGCTGGACACACGCAAACTCAAGTTACGTTCAAAGGCGGCTCTGGTTGTCGATCATTTCGGCAACACGCTTTATGAGCGCAAAGCCGATCAACCGATGTCCATCGCTTCGGTGACCAAACTGATGACCGCAATGGTGATCCTGGATGCCGGACTGCCTACAGACGAGAAGATCGAAATCACCAAGGCCGATCGCGATATGCGCCGACTTACCGGATCGCGTCTGCGCATAGGTTCGAGTCTGACACGCGGCGAGTTGCTCACACTTGCACTGATGGCTTCAGAGAACCGGGCCGCAGCCGCGCTCGGGCGCAGCTACCCGGGCGGCACCAACGCCTTCGTGGACGCCATGAACCGCAAGGCAGATGAGCTTGGCATGCGTCAAAGTCGCTTTGCGGATGCCGCAGGCCTGGATGCCGACAACGTCGCCACTGCGCAGGACCTCGCACGCATGGTATTGGCCGCCATGCAGTATCCGGCCATCAGGAATGCCACCACGCGATCCAGGTTCAACGTCAGGCCGTTGAAGAAACGTGGCCCGTTACGTTATGTAAACACGAATCGCCTGCTGCGCAATGGGAAATGGGATATCCAGGTCAGCAAGACCGGCTACATCAACGAGTCGGGACGCTGCCTGGTTATGCACGCCCAGCTCAACGGCACCCCGACCGTGATGGTCCTGCTGAATTCATTCGGCAAGCTGACACCCTTTGGCGATGCCAACAGGGTGCGCAAGTGGGTAGAGAACGGGGTCAAAAGCAAGGTTCACCAGAGTGCGCAGGCAAAACCCGGGCGTAACCCCTCGACCCGTCAGTTGACCAGGGCGGTGCGCGGCCGCATTGCGATGATGTGATCCGCGAGGATGTTGGCCGACTCTTCGAGCATGATGCGCTGGATACCCTCCGGGTCCTTGTCATCTTCGGCGGAGACATCCTCTTCCTCGTCGAGACTGGCAAGCGGAGGCAGGTTACGGAAGGCACGCAGCCGGTTGCGCCTGTCGAGTCGCTCCTGTTCACGCCTGTCCCACTCTGCGCGACGCACCGACTCGTTCAGTGACACCGTCGTTTTCTTGTCCAGTTCGATCAGGTCATCCTCCTCCTCGAGCAGGAACCTGAAGCCGGGGTTGCCGGCAATCCGTTCCTGCGAGGCATCACGCAGACCGGTCAAGGGGGTCGCCCCCAGGAACTGGTGCTCGGCCGCCTTTATCGACGCCCAGGGCAGTGCATTGTCGAGCGCTCTCTCGCCGTGATCGGCTGCACCCTTGGCGGTCGGATAGACTATATCCGGCATCACTCCGCGATGCTGGGTACTGCCACCCTGCACACGGAAGAACTGCGCCATGGTCAGGCGCAGACGGCCGATATCCTCGCGCGAGCGCAGAAAGCGCCCGAGGTCGACCAGTGTCTGTACCGTGCCTTTACCGAAGGTGGGTTCGCCCAGTATCAGGCCGCGGTTGTAGTCCTGAATTGCGCCGGCGAATATCTCGGAAGCCGAGGCGCTGTTGCGGTCAACCAGCACAGCCAACGGTCCGGCGTAGACCTGCTCGGGATCGGGGTCGCGCTCGACCTCGATCCTCCCCGAGGAGTCCTTGACCTGGACCACTGGCCCTTTCTCAATGAACAGCCCGGTCAGCTCGGTCGCTTCGGAAAGCGAACCGCCACCGTTGCGGCGCAGATCGATGATGATGCCGTCGACTTTCTGCGACTGCAGATCGTCGAGCAGCACCCGCACGTCGCGCGTGGTACTGCGGAAATCCTCTTCGCCCGCCGCCTGTGCACCAAAATCACGGTAAAAGGCCGGGACCTCGATCACACCGAGCCGCACCCCGTCAGTGGCCTCGATGATCTCGCTCTTGGCCGCCTTGTCTTCCAGCTTGATCTCGTCACGCACCAGCAGCACTTCGCGGGTGCGGCCATCGACCCCCTGGTTTTTCGGCAGGATGTTCAGACGCACGACACTGTCCTTGGGTCCGCGGATGAGGTCGACCACGTCCTGCAAGCGCCAGCCGATCACGTCTTCCATCTCGCCATCGGAACCCTGGGCGACACCTACGATGCGGTCGCCACCCTTCAGCTCACCGGAGCGCTCGGCGGGCCCGCCAGGCACCGTGCTCTGGATCTGGGTGAACTCGTTCTCGTTGCGCAGCACCGCACCGATACCCTGCAACGACAGGCGCATGCCGATATCGAAATTTTCCGACAGCCGCGGTGACATATAACTGGTGTGCGGTTCTACGCTCAGCGTGAACGCATTGATAAAGGCCTGGAATACATCCTCAGGCGCCATCTGCACCACCCGGCGCGAGATTCCCTCGTAGCGCTTTCTCAGCGTCTCGGAAATCTCTGTCTCATCCTTGCCCGCCAGGCGCAGTGAAAGCATGTCGTTCTTCACCCGTCGCCGCCAAAGATCGTCGAGTGCCGCCGCATCGGGCAGCCAGTCCGCTTCGCTGCGGTCGAACTGATAGACCTCATCGGTATCGAAATCGAAATTGTTGGCCTGCAGGAGTTCCTTCGCAAAGGTGACACGCTGTTCGACCAATTCCCGGAAGCGACGGAATATACGGAATGCCGGGTCGAGCTTACCGGTGCGCAGGCTGTCATCGAGTTCCTCTCGGTAGCGCTCGAAGCCCTTGATATCCTTGGCGCTGAAAAAACTGCGGTTGGCATCCAGCGATTCTAGATAACGCTCATAGACCGCTACCGACATGTCATCGTCGATGCTCGGCTTCCGGTAATGAAATTTCTCCATCACCTGGGTGATGATCAGGGCGGCCTGGCGCTGCTGCTCGTTCGCATGCAGCGCATCGATGGAAACGATGGCAGGTTTGGCCAGGGCCGCGCCGGCCAACAGCCAGCCCAGCAGCATCGGCACATAGATCCGGCGGAATTTCATAAAACACACCTCGTCGCGCGACCCTGTCGCACCCAGAAACCGGGGCCTAACACCCGGCGTGAATTCTCACCTTGCCGCACAAATACTGTCGCGGCAAGAGGTTGGGGGGATCTCGACCGAGCAAAACAGCGTGTGGCGGAGGATCCAAAATCCTGAACGGCGCCTCCTCCCACACTGCACAGACCGGCCGAAGTCGAGCACTCCGGTCTTTGATCGTCGCCCCAAGGCCCTTTGCTACAACCCGCTAAACAACGTGGGCAAGGCTGTCATCGAGGGTCGCCAGGGGCTGGCGCAGCCCCAGGACCAGCGACAGATACTCCGATGACTGCGGTTCCATCCAGCCGTGCCGTATCAGAAAATCAATAACGACCAGATTGCAGTTAAGCTTGAATTCGTCGGTTTCATGGACGATTGAGGCCACCTCGGCCAGCGGCATCAAAATGAACTCCGCCACCTCACCGTCGGTGTTGACCGGCACAAAGCCGTCCGGGAGTTCCAGGTCGTAACAATAGAGAACATCACGGCGAAAGCCGCGCTGTGCGACCCGATTGTACGAAATGGCCCCGACCGGAACCGCCTTCCTTGCCAGTTCCTCCGGCACACCAGCCTCCTCTTCACATTCCTTTATCAGGTTTTCCTCCAGACCCAGCGAGTGCGGCAGGCCGCCGGCCACCATATTGTCCAAAGCCCCCGGGAACAAAAGCCGGTCGCAAGCGCGGCGGCCGATCCACATGTGGATGCCATCTGCCCTGCGCACGAATCCGTTAAGGTGCTGGCCAAACGAGCGCACGCCGAAAAAGGCCGCCGCCGAACGATCGACGACGCACAGCGCAGATTCACGCCCACCCGCGGTAACGGCATAAGGCTCGCCCATGTAGGCGGGTGTCACGCCGAGGTTGGCCAGTTCGCGTGCCGCACTCTCGATCGCCGCGCTGCGCTCTTCAAATCCCTGTAGTCCGGAAGCGAGTCGCAGCTCACGATCGCCGAGCTCGAAAACCTTCGGAAAACGCCTCAGTCCGGTTGCAAAATCCGGCCTCACCCAGCCGACCGCCAAGCCGTCGATGTACCAGGGCCAGAACTCCTCCCGTACCGGCGGGTTGCATGCCTCGACATGTCGAAAATAGCTCATCCGTAGTGACCGCTGATCTGCTGCAAAGTTTCTTCCATCCAGTATTCCCGGCACATCTACTCGGCAAGGCGCGCATCGCTGACCGCGGCGGCATAGCGGCGCGCCGTGTCGACACTCATCGGGCCCAGATCGGTGCGTAACTGGACCGTCTTTCCGGCCGCAAGCGGGCGATCGAGCCGGTAGGAGAACTTCTCTCGGATACCGCCACCAACCGGTACACCGACCGCCACGCGCACGCCCTTTACCGCCAGCTCGGCCTTGTTGCTGACCCTGACCACCAGATAGCCGTCCTGACTCAAGCCCAGCACCGCCTTGACATAGCGTGATGGATTGTTCTTGAGATCAAGCCGTGCCAGCTGCTTGCCCGCCAGCGCACCCGCCTGTGAATCAGAGGTCGCTGCCCTGCGGAAATAACCCACCGCCTGATCGGACTTCCCGCTGAGTTGTGCCACCCTGCCCAGCCCGTAGTAACCCTCGGCCGTAGGCAGCAGGGCCACGCTGCGCTCCAGGTCACTGCTGGCGCCGCTCAGGGCGCCAACCTGACGGCGGGCCATCCCGCGCACCAGCAGCGGCCGGTAATAATCCGGATTCAGCACGACCGCCCGATCGAGGTCCTTCAGGGCCGTCTTGTCCTTGTCTCTGGCTACATTGATCTCGCCGCGCAGACTGTAAAAACTCGCCTCCTTGGGCTCGATCCGGATCGCCCGGTTGACCTTGGTGAGGGCCGTGTCGAGCTGACCCTTCTTCAATGCCACCCGGGCCTCGTCGTAGGCCTCATAGGCCGGTTTGGTCCGTTTCAGCCGCGCGATCGCCTGCTGATAGCGCGCCTCACCCAGCTCTCCGCCGGGGTCGCCAAGAGCTTTGACCTGGGCCCGATTGGCGGCGACGCGTGCGCGCGACGGCGGGTGACTGGCAAACAGACCTGCCAACCAGTTCGACTCCTTGCCCTCGGCCAGGCGGACAAAGGTCTCCTGCAACTCGACCGCCGCGGCCGGGTCATATCCGGCCTTGACCATGTAACGCATTCCGTAGATATCGGCCTCGCTCTCATCGTCTCGGCCGTACTTCTGATTGGTCAGCTGCGCGCCCAGGTTCGCCCCCATCATGCCAAGATCACGATAGCTCGAGTCGCCAAGGGCCACGCCGGTGGCCACCAATGCCCCCTGCAGGAATACGTCGCGCTCCATAGACTGTGCGCTGTGGCGTGCGGCGGCATGTACCACCTCGTGCGCCAGCACCGCCGCCAGTTCGGCCTCGTTATCCAATTCGACCAGCAGGCCGCGGTTGATGGATATCTTGCCACCCGGCAGGGCCCAGGCGTTGGGTGACGAATCATTGATGACGCTGAATTCGTACGGCAGCTGGCGATCACTGACCTTGACGATACGCTGGCCCACCGATTGCACGTATCGGGTCAGTTTCGGTTCGACCACGTAGTCCCCTCCTTGTGCCTGGCGATAAGGGCCGTAATTTTTCTGACCAATCGCCGTCTCCTGTGCCTCCGAAACGAAGGCGATCTCATTTTTCCCGGTGACCGGGTTCACCGCGCAAGCCGTCATCAAAGTGGCAAGCGCAGCCAGTATCAGTCCCCGCATGACATAAGCCCTCGGCATTGTCTTTTCTCCCCTCTCCCGGTCTCGGCCAGCAGTCATCAGACCCACGCTTGCATTGTCAGGTTCCGGATTCTCGTTGCTTGACCGCTTCCCAGGCGTCATCCAGCGCCTGCAGCGACAGCTTCCGTATATCCCCGATCCCCTCGGCCAGCAACTGCCGCTCCATGTGGCGAAAACGTCGCTCGAATTTCTCATTCGCCCGGCTCAGGGCCTGTTCGGCGTCCATGCCCAGCAGGCGCACCACGTTCACCATGGCAAACAGCAGATCACCCAGTTCGTCCTGCAGCCGCGACTGATCGCCGCTTTTCATCTCGGCCTGGACCTCGTCCAGCTCCTCGCGCGCCTTGTCGAAGGCCCCGCGCGCATCCGGCCAGTCGAAACCAACCCTTGCCGCACGTTTCTGCAGTTTTTCCGCCCGGATCAGTGCAGGCAGCGCGCGCGCCACCCCGTCCATCTGACTGGTCTTCTCCGTGGCACCGCGACCGGCGCGCTCTTCCGCCTTGTTTGCCTCCCACGCCTGACGCAGCTGCTCATCGTCCGCGTACTCGGCATCGGCAAACACATGCGGATGACGCCGGATCATCTTGTCGCAGATGCCGCGTGCGACGTCATCGAAGCCGAAGTGTCCCTCTTCGCGTGCGATCTGGCTGTAGAACACGATCTGAAACAGCAGGTCCCCGAGCTCGTCGCGCAGCTCGCGCATATCACCCCGCTGGATGGCGTCGGCCACCTCGTAGGCCTCCTCCAGGGTGTAAGGCACGATGCTGCCGTAAGTCTGGCGCTGGTCCCAGGGACAGCCAGTGTCGGGATCGCGCAGGCGCTTCATGATCTCCAGCAGCGGCGTCATGGCATCCATCAGGACTCCACCGGTTCGAGCAGGCTGGCCGCGTCCGCCTTGGGACTGTTCACCGCGCGGCTCACCGGATAGATCTCCAGTTCCGGGGCCTGTTGCACCGCGAGCAGGGTCTCCAGCGGCTGCGGTTTCTGCGCGTGTATATCCAGCCACAGATCGAACGAGTCCGGCGTCACGATCACCGGCATACGCTCATGCACCGTCTTCACCTGTTCATTGGCCGCCCTGACCAGGATGGTGCAGGATTCCAGCTCATTGCCGTTGGCGTCCTGCCAGTGCTCCCACAGACCGGCAAACGCCAGCGGGACACCGTCGCGGGGGCACAGGACATAAGGCTGTTTAGCACCGCCCGCGGTGCGCCACTCGTAAAAACCGTCGGCCGGAATCAGGCAGCGTCGGTAACGGAAGGCGGTGCGATAGGCCGGTTTCTGCGCCACGGTCTCGGCCCGCGCGTTGATCATGCTGAAGCGGCTGTCCGGCCCTTTCGACCAGGAAGGGATCAGGCCCCAGCGCACCAGAACCATCTCGCGCCTTCCTGCGGGATTCTGGCGTATCACCGGTATTGGCTGGCTGGGCGCAATGTTGTAGCGGGCCGCCAGCAAAGGCATGGGCATCTCGCCAAACAGGGAGCTCAGCTTGTCTGCCGTCGAATGCAGGAAATAGCGACCGCACATCAGCCTGCATGCCGCCAGTGGTTAGCGCTGTGTCGAAAAGATGCCATATTCGCTTCCGCCTTTGTGCAGCATGCAGGCTTCATCAGCCCCCGGGCAGTGAAATTCCGGTCACTTTCTTATATAGGCTCACCGCATACGAATCGGTCATCCCGGAGACAAAGTCAGTCAGCATCAGAAGACGCTGGTAGGCATCGTCCGCCGGCACGCGGTCCGGACCGATGAACTGTTCCGGAACCAGTCGGATCAGCATGAGGCTGTGCGGCGATGCACGTTCGCCCCTGTCGGCGACATCATCGACCACCCGGGTGAAGCGTTCGAGCAGGTCGCTGATCACCTGGAAACCGGCGGCCTGGATACCGACCACCTCGGGTGCGCAATAGATGCGCTGGCGCGCGTTCTCGATCAGCGCATCGAGTGCATCGTGCGCCGGCAGCTCCTGCAACAGCGGAACGTCGAAACGGCCGGCCAGGATGTCCCCCTCACTGTCCATGAAGCATTCGAGCACCTGACGGATCACCTCGTTGATGACCTTTGCGCGCAGAAATTCGACCCGGTCCTTCAGATCGCGGATTTTCTCCAGACGCGGGGCCTGCCGCTCCTGGTCACTGATCAGCGGCCAGAACAGGTCCAGCACCTCCTGGTAGCTGAAATGGCCCAGGCGGTAACCGTCCTCAATATCAATCACGCGGTAGCTGATGTCGTCCGCCGCCTCGACCAGAAACGCCAGTGGATGGCGGCACCACATCGCATGGTGGTTGTTGCGCGGGATGAGCCCGACCGCCTCTGCAACCGTCTCAAAGGAGGCGCGGTCCGCGGCGGCGAACCCCTGCTTCTTGGCACTGATACCCTGGTAAAGGCTGCCGCCAAGGCAGGACTCGCGCGGATACTTGGTGAACGCGGCCAGGGTGGCACAGGTCAGCTGCAGGCCGCCCTCGTTGTCCGGGTTCTGCAGGCGCGTGACGATGCGAAAACCCTGCGCATTGCCCTCGAAGGCAAGAAAATCCTCGCGCTCACTGCCCTTGAGCATGGCCACGCGCGGCGCGCCGTATTCAGCGGTGTGGGCCCAGTGCCTGATCGCATCCTCACCGGAATGGCCGAAAGGCGGGTTACCGATGTCATGCGCCAGACAGGCGGCGGCGACGATACTGCCGAGATCAGCGGCCTCGAAATCGCCAAGTCCATGCCGCGCGATCACCTGTTCACCGACCAGGGTACCGAGTGAACGGCCGATGCTGGACGCCTCCAGGCTGTGGGTCAGGCGGGTGCGGACATAGTCGACCTTTGACAGTGGAAAAACCTGGGTCTTGTCCTGCATGCGGCGAAACGCCGAGGAAAAGACCACGCGATCGAAGTCACGTTGAAAATCGGTGCGCGCAGAAGACGCCTTGGGCGGCTCTTGCGACCCCAGGCGGGCGCGCGAGAGCAGTTGCTGCCACTGCATTTGTGTCTTTATCCCAATCTGGCTTGGCGGTGGACTTTAACACCGGCCGCGAAGGGGTGACCACTCGGCCACGAGTGTCGCGCAGTCGGCTTTGTGGACCCTCTACCCTGCCCCCAGGCCCTCTGGCCGGTGAAAGTCGTTCCGGAATACAACGATTTAGCGCCTCATAACAAAAACACCCAGACAAATAAGTTTTGCTTATATTACTATATTACTGTATAGTCAGCGGTCAGTTTTTGGACCCTCCACGGCACGTCGAGAGTCCCAATCCCGTCCATGCTTCAGCGGGCGGCCGGTAACAATGATTTTGTCGCACGAAGTGCTGTGCGACCTGAAAACAAATTGACGGTCCCTGACCGAACCCGGGAGCCTGTAAAGTGAAGCTAATCGAATCCGTCTTTGCCGCAGCACTGCTAACGAGCCTTGGCCAGGCGTTCGCCGCCGAAAGCACCAACCCCGCGTACAAGGTGCACAAGGTCAGCCGCGAATCCTTCGCCCTGACCGTCTCCTTCGCAGGCACCGTATCTGCCGAGAAAACCCTGCAGCTCACGGCCCAGATGCCGGGGCGCGTCGCCCGGATCGCGGGTGAGGAAGGCGACCGTTTCGACCGCGGTACCGTGTTGATCGAACTCGATGACGCGGCGCTGCTGGCACGGCTCGAGGCCGCCGTCGCCAGCCGCGATTCCGCTGCCGCAGACATCCGCAACGCCCGCGTGCAATTGCAACGCGAACTCTACTCTCCGCGTTCGAACTCGTCCGGCAGTGCCCCGGGCGGCATGGGCATGCCGGCGATGATGGATCAGGCATTCACCAATCCGATGCAAGGCATGATGGGTATGCGCAACCGCGGCTCGGAAAGGGCCTCGGATCTGATCGGTGCCGAGACCACGCTCGCCCAGGCCACCACCCGCTACAAGAGCGCAGACGCCAACATCAAGGAGATCCAGTCGATGCTGCGCGACACCCAGGGCGTGGCGCAGTTCTCCGGCGTAATCCAGAAGGTGCACGTAGAGGTCGGTGATACGGTGCAGCCGGGTCAGCCGCTGCTCGACTTCAGCGAATCCGCAGCCCTGAAGATCGAGGCCGACCTGCCGGTGCGCCTGAGCCGGACCCTGCAGCCCGGCCAGCTGCTGGGCGTGGCGCTTGGCGACACCCTGCTGCAGGCCCCTGTCAGTCGTATCCACCCGGTGGCCGATCCGCGTCAGAACACGGTACGCATCGAACTCGCGCTGGACGTCGGCAGCGGTGCCACGCCCGGCCAGTATGTCGAGATCCGCGTCCCCGACAATGCCGCTGACCTGCACGCCCAGCTGACGATTCCAAAGACTGCCTTGATCATCAAGGGCGGCCTGCCGCTGGTGTACGCGATCGACCGCGAAGGCAAGGCCCGGCTGCGGGTGGTACGCCTGGGCAACGCACCCGATGGCCGGACCCAGGTGGTGCTGTCCGGCGTCAACGCCGGCGACCTGCTGGTCGACCAGCCGCCTCCCGGACTGCGCTCCGGCACCCAGATCATGACCCCGGCTCAGCCGGCAACCGTCCAGAACAGCCAATAAGAAGGTTAACCGTGTCAGACATCGACCGCAAAGAAGACGCGGCCGTCGAGCTCGGTCTCGCCGGAAAAACCGCACGCGCATTCATCCACTCGCCGCTGTCACCGCTGCTGTTCCTGGCGATGCTGGCGATGGGGATACTCGGCCTGATGGCCACCCCGCGCCAGGAGGACCCGCAGATCTCGGTGCCCATGGTGGATATCTTCCTGCAATACCCGGGGGCCTCGGCCGAGCAGGTCGCGGCCATGGCGGTCGATCCGCTGGAGCGGATCATGAGCGAGATCCCCGGCGTCAAACACGTCTACTCGGCGAGCATGCGCGGCCAGGGAATCGTGACCGTGCGCTTCAAGGTCGGCGAGCAGACCGGACCTTCGCTGGTGAAGGTGCACGACAAGCTGGCCTCGCACCTCGACAAGATGCCCACCGGCGTGCAGATGCCGCCACTGGTCAAGGTCAAGGGTATCGACGATGTACCCGTGGTCACCCTGACCCTATGGTCACCCGAACTCGACGGCGGCAGCCTGCGCCGGCTCGGCGTGAACCTGCTGCAACAGCTCAAGCAGATCCCGAACACCGGCCAGGGCTTCGTGGTCGGCGGTCAGCAGCAGCAGATCAAGGTCGAGATCCTGCCTGACAAGCTGTCCGGCAAGGGCCTCACATCTGGCGAGCTGATCCAGGTGATCCGCGGCAGCAATGCCGAGCAGATGGTCGGCCGCTCCGAGTCGGACAACTTCGAATCGCGGATCTATGCCGGCAGTTTCCTCAAATCGCCACAGGAGGTTGAGAACCTGGTGGTGCGCGTGATCGACGGCACACCGATTTATGTGCGCGATGTGGCCAACGTCCGCTGGGCCAACGAGGATGCCAGGCACTACGTCAACTATTTCACCGGCCCGGCCTACGAGCAGGCCTATGCTGAGGCCAAACAATCGGACGGCGATCTGGCCATCACGGTCGCCATCGCCAAAAAGGAAGGTTCAAATGGCGTGACCGTGGCCAACGACATCCGCGCGATGGTCGAGTCGCTGAAGGGCCGCCTGATCCCCGAGCAGGTGCATGTCGAGATTACCCGCAACTACGGCGACTCCGCCCAGGAAAAGGTCAACGACCTGCTTTTCAAGCTGGTGGTCGCCACCGGCATCGTGACCATCCTGGTGTGGTGGGCGCTGGGCCTCAAACCGGCGATCGTAGTCACCGTGGTCATCCCGGTGGTCATCCTGATGACCGTGTTCGCGGCCTTCGTCATGGGCTTCAGTATCGACCGCGTATCGCTGTTCGCGCTGATCTTCTCGATCGGCATCCTGGTGGATGACGCCATCGTGGTGGTCGAGAACATCTACCGCCGCTGGCTGATGAAGGGCGAACCCTCCACGGAGGTCGCGGTCGACGCTGTGCGCGAGGTCGGCAACCCGACCATCCTCGCCACTTTTACTGTGGTCGCCGCACTGATGCCGATGGCCTTCGTCAGTGGCCTGATGGGCCCCTACATGGCACCGATCCCGGTACTCGGCTCGATCGCCATGATCATCTCGCTGTTCGCGGCGTTCGCCTTCACCTCGTATCTGGCGATGCGTATCCGGCCTTCGATGGCACAGCTGGAGAAGGCCGAACAGGCGGAACATGCCAGCAACGAAAAGCTCGAAAAACTGTTCCGCAAGATCATTCCCAAACTGCTGGACAGCAAGGCGGCCGGCTGGGGATTTCTTGCCGGTCTGATCGTGCTGTTCTTCGCCGTAATGGCGATGTTCTACACCACCGCGGTGACGGTGAAGATGTTGCCGTACGACAACAAGCCGGAATTCGCGGTCGTGATCGATATGCCGGAGGGCACCGCCCTGCCCGCGACCACCAACATGGCGCGCGAGATGGCAGAGAAAATGCGTGAGATCCCGGAGATCACGGCACTGCAGACCTATGCCGGCACGGCGCGCCCGTTCGATTTCAACGGAATGGTGCGTCACTACTACCTGCGCACCGACCCCTGGCTGGCCGAGATCCAGGTGCAGCTGCTGAACAAGAAGGAACGCAAGCGCAGCAGCCATCAGATTGCCGAGGAGGCGCGCGCCCTGCTGACGCCGCTTGCGCGCCAGGTGGGTGCGAAGGTGACCGTCGCCGAGATGCCACCGGGGCCACCGGTCGTGCAGGCGGTGGTCGCCGAAATCTATGGTCCCGATGCAGCGACCCGGCGCCAGGTGGCGACCGAAATGACGGCCATGTTCGAGGCCACCGATGGGCTTGCGGATGTCGACAACTACATGAGCCAGCCCTACGAGGCATGGCGATTCGTGATCGATACGCAAAAGGCCTCGACCAAGGGCGTCTCGCCCAGCACGGTGATCGAGACCCTGTCGACGGCGATGGGTGACTACAAGATCACCGATGTGCGTGAAGGCTCGGCCCTGGAGCCGATGTGGATCGTGATCGAGGCGCCGCTGGCGCTGCGCGCCAACCCGCTGGCACTGAGCGATCTGCCGATCCCCGCGCCGGGCGGCACCACCCTGCCGCTGGCCGAACTGGGCCGCTTCGTGCGCATCCAGGAAGACCCGATCATCTACCACAAGGACCTGCGTCCACTGGAGTACGTGGTCGGTGATGCGGTCGGTCGCCTTGGTGCACCCATCTACCCGATGGCCAAGATCGACGACAAGCTGGCCGACTATGTCACACCGGACGGCCAGACGATCTCAGGCACCATGATGGGCAAGCCCGAAGACAACGGTCTGTCGAGCTTCGAGTGGGCCGGCGAATGGACCGTCACCTACGAGACCTTCCGCGACATGGGTGCGGCGTTCGCCGTGGCCCTGGTGCTGATCTACATGCTGGTGGTCGGGATGTTCGGCAACTTCCTGGTACCGGCGATCATCATGGCGCCCATCCCGCTGACCCTGCTGGGCATAGTCCCCGGTCACTGGATAGTCGGGCTGCTTAGCGGCAGCAACGCCTACTTCACCGCCACCTCGATGATCGGCTTCATCGCGCTGGCCGGCATCATCGTGCGCAACTCGATCCTGCTGGTCGACTTTGCCGTGGAAGAGGTACGCCAGGGCATCGACGTACGCGAGGCCGTAATCCGTTCGTGCAAGGCGCGTACCCGGCCGATCATGATCACCGCATTCGCCCTGATCGGCGGTGCCAGCGTGATCCTGACCGACCCGATCTTCCAGGGCATGGCGATCTCGCTGATGTTCGGGGTGTTCGTCTCGACCGTGCTCACCCTGCTGGTCATTCCGCTGGGTTGTGTCTCGGCCGCAGACAGCCTGCGCGAGATCGCAGCGGCGCGCGATGCCGAGGCTAGCTCGAGCTAGATCGGGCTATGCCCGATATTCTATCGGCGGGTTGAACCCGCCCTACGATAGCGCGTGTAGGTCGGTCTGTGCCCGACGTTTGCGGCGTCCGCTGTCACCAGCCAGGATGTTCGAAATACTGTGGATACGTACCCAAGACCGCCTGCATGCGTGACAGTGCGCTAGTCGATTCAGCAGGCTCTCGGGCCAGCGCGGCCGCCTCGGCCAAACGTCTGATCAGGATATGCAGGTTGGCATCGGCTTCGGGCGCCAAACGGCAATTTGTCACCATGAACGCGATGCTGTCATCGACGGTGTCGGCCAGCCGTTTCCCCGGCGAGGCGTCGAGACAACCCGCGGCGTTGGTGTGGCTGGCGGCCTCGACAACGGCCGTGCGGATGCGCTCCATGCCTTCGCGCAGGGGGGCGTCGGTTCGCCAGCGCTGTCCGTGGTCAAGTGTCAATTCAGCCATCTGATGATCGGCATGTCGGTGCGGGGCATGTTCATGGGCGTTGCCGGAGTGATGCGCAGCGTTCTCTGCATGGCTCGGCGTGCCGAGCAAGAGCGACAGCATGATCGCAATCGGTGCTGCTGACTTGATTGGGACGTGGGGCATCGTAGTTACTCCGGCAGTTGTGACATGACTCAACAGGATCTGCATCTTGTGTCGGTGCCGTTCACGCTACGCCTCTTCCTTCAGGCTCTTCTTCGTCGGTCACGCCGTCAGAAACCGCCGGCGTGCGGGACTCTTCCATCCCGGGCCCCACAGTTCCCAGCATGATCGCAATCGCCCGGGTTTCGGGGTTGTTCTCCAGGGCCAGCTTCAGGGTCATGGTCAGCGGCACCGACAGGATCATGCCGACCGGCCCCAACACCCAGCCCCAGAACACCAGGGACAGAA
>Ga0265306_10000331_pt1 | contig 22081 bp, 20 predicted proteins | sample Helome_3_FD_192493 | JGI IMG/M metagenome (GOLD analysis project Ga0265306, IMG submission 192493) | Marine sediment microbial communities from subtidal zone of North Sea - Hel_20160420 (Illumina Assembly) | ecosystem: Environmental > Aquatic > Marine > Subtidal zone > Sediment ... | reverse complement strand
GAAGAATCTCGCCCCCGTTGTGCCAATCGCAGGGCGCGGCAACCTGGAGATTGACTGGACCAACCCCCAGTGGGTCGAAGCGGGCTTCCAATTCGAGGTGAAGCCGGACCGGTTCCTGATGTTCAGTATGAACTGGCAGGAGTGGTCGGAGTTCAGCAGCAACCGACTTTCCATCGACGCATCGAATCCGGCGGTGCCGCCAATCGGGGTTGTGCTCGAACGGCAATTCGACGATACCTGGGGCGTTGGCATCGCCTACGGCGTCACGCAGGGCATCATGGGTGAGGGAGAGCCGGCGTCCGGCTGGATCTTTGGTGCCTCGTACGAAACCTCGCCGGTCAGCGACGGCAAGCGCACCATCGACCTGCCCTTCGACGAAAACATTCGGTTGTCAACGGGTTACTTCCGGCACGGCAAAGGCAAGTACAACTGGTCCGTGCAGGGGCAGCTGCAGATCTTCGGTGACAACCGGGTAGACCAGACCGCCCAGGGCGCCCGCTTCAGCGGCGAATTCGACGATTTCATCGTCGCCTTTCTCAGCGCGACCCTGCGCTTCAACAACTGAGAAGAGGTGGCGGCCGCGACCGGCCATTTGCCGGATTGCGTTGTGGGGCAACCCGGCTGGCGGCATAATCCGGGGCAAGCGGCGAGCCGGTGACGGGTGCCGCGGTCACAGGAGATGACGCAATGAAACTGAAGCCAGCTATCCTGGCCTGCGTGGGCAGCCTGATGTGCCTGTCTGGCGGTGCGGCAAGCGCCGAAACGGGCACCGTCAGTGCGACGATCCCGTGGGACGCGCAGGGCCGCGTATTCCGCATCGGGCCCGAGACGCTCATTTTTCTGGGTGCCCTGAAAGGCATCGCCTACGCCACGCGGGATGATGGCGTGTTGAACGAAGGTTTCATGCTGTGCCCGGTAACACAGCGCATGAATGTGTCGACCCAGACGACTTCCGCCGTGGGCCAGTGCGAAATCCTCGTGGATGGCGACAACGTGATTTACGCGGAGTTCGTCTGCGAGGGCAAGGTGGGTCGCTGCGATGGCGAGTTCCGGGTGACCGGCGGCGGCGGCCGATTCAAGGGCATTTCCGGCTCCAGCAAAATGTCGGTGCGCTCGCCGATCCACGTGCTGGCAACAGATGTCGCAAGCGGCGGCGACCTGAGAATCTCCATGGGTCTCGCCGAGCTGGCGGAACTCAAATACCGGGTCCCGGAATGAGCATCGGGCGGAGGACGGAATCATGACAAAAGCCATTCATCTGAGCCTGGCCATGGCTCTCGCCACTTTGCTTGTGGCCACGACCGCGCAGGCAGGCAGCATGCGCTGCGGGTCGCACATTATTGCCGATGACCAGCGCCACGGCATCGGCCGTTACGAGGTACTGAAACGCTGCGGCGAACCCACCGAACGCGCCGGTGATACCTGGATCTACGACAAACCGGGCCAGGCGCGCCGCGCGCTCAGCTTCGGTCCCGACGGGACGCTCCGCGACATCAGTACCCCACGCTAAACGCCCGGAGTGGCTTGGCTGGCGACCCATCTGTACGCCTGATCCGATGCGCGCCGCCGGTTCAGTGAACCGGCGGCGCTCACTGTTCGTGTGCTAAGCGAGCGCGGGTATGACGCGTTCGCCCAGCAAGCGAATCGTCATCTCGAAATCGCCGTAAAGGCACAGCGCGATTTCCGTCAGCCCGGCCGCGCTGAATTCACGCAGCCGCTCGATTTCCCGGTCCAGTTCCCCTATCGGCGATGCGGACACGCCACCGGCCACGATCTTCTTCAGCACGGAATCTGGCACCCCGCTGATCTCGGGCGACCGGCTCGTGTAAGCCTTCATGAAACTGCCCAGGTTGTCAGTGACCACCTTCGCGTCGGCTTCATCCACCACGTCGCGAATGTAGTCCGGGTAGATCGTGCCGCGCACGGCGAGGTAGATGCGCGCCTCGCGCTGCGCTGCCTCGGCACTCTCCTTCACGTGCCAGGCCCAGAAATTGTTCAAGGGGAAGGTGCCCGGGTCGCGGCCGGCTGCAGCCAGCACCGGGCCCATGATTTCGCGCGCCCACTTGATACGTGCCGGCGTGAAGTCGCTGACCATCACGCCGTCGCCGGCACGGGCACCCATGCGCAGCATCTGCGGCAGGTTGGCGCCCACGTAGATCATCGGCGCCGAATGGTTGACCCAACTGGCGTCCAGCCAGGCAACATCGTAGATCTCGCCGTGATAGGGCGCGGGCTTGCCCGTCGCCGCCTGCTTCAGTATCTCGACACACTCACGCACCGCGCGCACGATGCGTTTGGGCTGAATGCCCATGGCCTGCATCGTGCCGCCGCCGGCTCCCACCACAATCTGCGCGCGCCCGGTGGCGAACTCGTTCAGCGTCAGCAGCAGGTTGGCCATTTTCAGCGGGTGCAGTTCGAAGGGGCTGACCGCGATCGGCCCGAGCTTCAGCCGTGTCGTCTGCGTGGCCGCCGGCACGAAGTTCACGAAGGGATCCCGCGAGGCCAGCACGTTGGCTACCCAGACACCCCCGAGTCCCTGCGCTTCGGCGAGACGCGCAAGGGAGACCATCTCGGCCGCCGGCAGGTGCGCCGGCAGAATCACATCTATGCGCATGGAGACAAGCCTCTGCGCCCGTGCAAGACGCTATACCGGATGATTATCGGTGCCGCCGGCCATCGCCGGCAACATGCCGCTCACCTGGTGATAAAGTTGCGGTCCTGCTTGCATGACGGGTGACCAGAGATGGCCGAAGACAGAGTTCGTATTGCGTCCGGCACGGAGGTCCGCGAGGGCGAACTGCATGCCGCCGAAACCGGCGGCCAGCGGCTGCTGCTCACGCGGGTTGACGGCCAGGTCCACGCGGTCATTAACCGTTGCCCGCACATGGGCATGAAAATGACCCGCGGCGAAATATGCGAGGGGGTCCTGAAATGCCCGTGGCACGGCTCGCGGTTCGACGTGCGCACCGGCGAGAACATGGACTGGGTCAACGCCTTCGCCGGGATACCGATGCCCAAGTGGACCCACGGACTGATCTCCATGGGCAAGGCCCCTGCCCCGCTGCAGACTATCCCCGCGGAAGAGGACGGCGGCGACGTGTACGTCCGGCTACAGGGCTGAGAGACTGCAGTCCCGCTGACTACTAAAGCGCCTGTCTACTCAACCACCAGCGTCGCATCAACTTCATCCTGCTGCAGCAGGAACATCTGCGCATACCAACCGCTCTGGGCCATCAGTTCTTCGTGGGAGCCGCTCTCGACGATCCGCCCATTCTTCATCACAAAGATGTCGTCGCAGTCGACAATCGTCGACAGGCGGTGGGCGATGGTCAGCGTCGTGCGACCCTCGCACAGACGCTTCAGCGCATCCATCACGCTGCGTTCCGTTTCCAGGTCCAGGTTCGAGGTCGCCTCATCCAGCAAAACGATCGGCGCATCCTTCAGGATCGCCCGCGCGATAGCGACGCGCTGCCGCTGGCCGCCAGAGATCTGGCTGCCGCGCTCGCCGGCCTCGGTGTCCAGACCATCGGGGATATTCTGCAGCCACTTCGTCAGACCTGCCTTGTCAGCCGCGGCCATGAGCTCTTCTTCCGGCGCATCGTATTTGCCCATCCGGATGTTCTCGCGCAGCGTATCGTTGAAGATGAATGCACGCTGCGAAACGACGGCAAATATGCGCTGCAGGTCGGCCAGGGGAAAATCGGTCAGCGGCCGATCGCCGATGCGGATCTGGCCCGACTGAGGATCCCACTGGCGCAACAAGAGGTTCACGATCGTGGACTTACCACCACCGCTTGGACCAACCAGGGCCACGTGCGCGCCATTGGGAATATCCAGGCTGAAGCCGTCGAAAACTTTTGCTTCGCGCTGCCACGCCGCATCTTCGGTGTCGTACTCGAAGTGGACGTCGTGGAAGTGGAGCGAGGGATCCAATGTCCCAGAGACCGGACCGGCGGCCGTCTCGATCACCGCGGGCTCCTGCTCCATCATCGAGAACAAGCGTCGCGCGGCGTATATCGCGACGCGGAAATCCGTGTAGTTATTGGCGAGACCCACCGACAGGTAGAAACCCACCACGGACACTGCGATCACCGCCGGCACGTCCACCAGGGGATCGATCTTGCCGGCCAGTGCCAGCTGGATGCTCCACCATGCCGAGGCGATAATGCCCACCGTGATAAAGACCTCGGCCAGCGCGCGCTGCCATGCATCGGCGCTGTAGAGCTGCTCCTGGCCTTCCTGCATGGTCGCACCGGTGTCCCAGAGCTCCTTCGCACGCTGCTTCTCGTGACCGAAGGCCACGGTGTCGCGCACGCCCTGGATGCTGTCGGAGACAAACGCATTCACCTTGCCCAGCTGCTCACGGTAACGAACGCCGTCACCGCCAAGCCTGGCAACCAGCCATGGCAATATCAGGGTATTGGCAGCGTAGAACGGCAGCATCACATAGACCAGCGACGGTTCAACGGTCCAGCACCAGATCAGGATGAAGGCCGGCACGTAGAACGCAGCAATGGCCGGCGCGATGGTGTGTGCGTAGAAAGGTTCGATGCGCTCACAGTCGGTCATTACTCGACCAACAGCCTCACCGGACTGCAGCTTCGCGGTTTTTGCCGGCGCCAACGGCACCATGGCGTCAAAAAATCTGTTCCGGAACGACATCAGGATATGGAAGGCGACGTAATGGCCGGTGTACATCTCGATGTACGAGGTGATTGCAACCACGGTGCCCACCAATGCGATCCAGCCCACCTGGGCCCACATCACGTCCCAGTTGACGACGCCGGGCACCGAGTTCTGCACGTAGATCCCGATGCTGGCTGCCGCAATGCCCAGCACCGCCGCCTGGCCGCACAGCTTGATCACCCGTGCTGACAGCGACAACATCATCCACCAAGTGAGGGGCCGCATGAAGATCAGCAGCCGGCGAATAATCTGGTAGTTGCTGACGTTGGGCAGCGGGCCCGCAGCAGATTCCAAGGTCGTCATGGCCTGCGCTCCTTATTACTAAACGGCCGCCGCAGGCATTAGCCCGGCGTGCTCGATTTCCTGTTTGGTACGGATCATGGCGGCGTACAGACCACCCTTCGCGAGCAATTCTTCGCGCGTACCGCTCTCGGCGACGGCGCCCTGCTCCAGCACGATAATGCGATCAGCCCGCTCAATGGTGCTGAGCCGGTGTGCGATCAGTAACACGGTCTTGTTCTCGCACAGGCGCTCCAGGGCGCGATTCAGCAAGGTCTCGGTTTCCACGTCGATCTGCGAGGTGGGTTCGTCCAGCACGACGATCGGGGCATCCTTCAGCACGGCGCGCGCAATGGCGAGCCGCTGCGCCTGCCCGCCGCTCAGCGCCAGGCCCTGGTCGCCCACCATCGTATCGAGGCCAGCGGGGGATGATTTCACGAAGTCTTCCAGCTCGGCTGCCTTCAGCGCTGCCATCAGCTCCTCATCGGTGGCACCCTGCTTTGCCATGTACAGATTTTCCCGGATGGTGCCAAAGAACAGATACGGATCCTGGGGCACCAGGGCAATCTGTTGACGAATCCACTCCAGGGACAAATCCTGCTCGAGGACACCATCGAACATGATTTCGCCCGAATCCGGGTCCAGGGTCCTGAGCATCAGGTTCACGATCGTAGTCTTGCCGGAACCGCTCTTGCCAATCATTGCGACCGTCTCGTTGGGCTCCAGGGACATGGTGAGATTCTTGATGGTGGGCTCTGCCACGCCTGGATAACTGAAGGTGACGTCCTTGAACTCGATGCTGATGCTCTGGCCATCGGTGTTGCCGTGGCGCCGGCTCTCGGTGTGCTCGACGGGCGGCTTTTCGTCCAGGAACTGGATGACGTGAGACGCAACTTCGCGACCCAGGGCCCCGGCAAAGAAGAACTCGCCGACCAGTAGCAGCGTGCGACTGAACTCCAGGCTCAGCAGGACCACCGCCACACACTCGCCCGGGGTCATGAAGCCACCGCTGAAACGATACAGGGACACGCCCATGGCCATCGCGGTGCCCAGCAGCGCGAAACCCAGTTCCAGCGGAATAAACTGCAATTGCGCAACCAGCAATAATTTCATCGTGACCTGGCGCTGCTCTTCGGTGTCCGCCTTAATCTGTTGGCCGCGGCGAATCGCCTGGTTGAACATCTTCAGGGTCGACATACCCTGGATGGAATCCAGGTACTGCGCGCTGTTGCGGTTCTTCACGACCTCGTTCTTGGCACTGATGCGCCGGAAGCCGCGCGCGGAGGAACCGACGAACAGCGGCGTCGCCGGCACACTGGCCAGCATGAACAGGCCGACCACCCAGTCGATCCAGAAGATGGCGGCGACGAGTAACAACGGGGTCGCGATCGCCACCCAGATCTGCACGAAGTACACGCTGAAGTAGTAGTCGAGGTACTCCACGCCTTCCGTCGCCGTGTTCGCGATCTCGCCGGTGCGCCGCTTGCCAAGCAGGCCCGGCCCGAGTTTCACGACCTGCTTGTAGATCTGGTCGCGAACGTTCAGCTTCGCTTCACTGGACGCGCGGAACTGGCCGGTTCGAAACAGCCACGCCATGACGGCCTTGACAATGATAAGGGCGGCGAAAATCCAGAACCACTGCAGCACCAGGTCGCTGCCATCAACGGCGGCATCCACTGTCAGGCCGAGGACGTAGTACAGAAGAATGGTGGTCGGAATCGTCGCGATTCCGGCGATCAACCCCACTTTGACCCATTTCATGGTGTCCGGCGTGATCAGCCTGTCGTCGACTCCCAGCATGGGACTGCTCCGTATTTTTTTGATCAACAGCTGTTTTACATCAACAGCTTAGGTTTGTAGACGCTGTGTCGCTATCCTAGGATTCCACGCCGTGCCAGGTCAATAGCCACTTGAGCTGGGGCCGGCCCAACCCGCCGCCACCGAACGGGCAAATCCCGGATTTGCAGAATCCTGAAGCCTCAAGCAAGGTTTAAGGTCAACCCTCAGAATTGTCCTCCGACCCCAGGATGGCCTCAGCACACTCCAGCGCAGATATCCACACAGACCAGCTGCTCACCATCGGTGACCTGGCCAAGCGTGCGAATGTCTCAACATCGCTGTTGCGGTACTACGAGCGCGAAAATCTTCTTCAACCTGCGGGCCGCACCCCTGCTGGTTATCGACTATACGCCCCGGCTGCCGAACGAACATTGCGGTTTATCCGTAGCGCCCAGCGTTACGGATTCTCCCTGAATGACATCAAGCTGATCCTCGGTGGGAGCGGCGACCAGACCGATCTTCGCAACCTGGCGGAACAACGCTTTCTGGATATCGAACAGCGGGTCACGGAAATGCTCGTGCTGCGCCACGAGCTGGAACTGTTCCTGGACGACGTGGCGACGCACCTGGACCGCTCCGTGGGCGAAGCCTCCGGGGAGCAATACCGGGAACTGCTGGAGCAGGCCTGCGGCCACGATCACGGCTCCAGCCCGGCCTCGTCGCTGCAGAAACTGACCCAGCGACTGGGCTGCAACCTGGCGTCCGCCGAGTGGGCGACACTGTTCGCTGACCTGCGGGGCCGGCACCTGCATATCTGGCGTGACGACGATGGCTACTCCGTGCGCTTCGCGGATCCGGACGAGCCCCTGAAAGCGGCCCTGGCCCGGCTGGCCGCCGCGGAATCCGGCTGCGAAGCCCACCTGGAACCGGAGATCTCGGCGGAAGACGGCGGCCTGGTGTTCCGCGCCCGCGGCCCGAACGCGTTCCTGTTCGCCCAGCTGTTCCTGGCACTTGAAACCGCCGAAGCCTGACCGCGACGCAGCCCCCGGATCCGGTGACCGGAGCTTGACCTTAAACCGGGCTTCAAGGCCCACCCTCCACTGCATACCCACCCGCCCGCGGGCGTGAGGACTGCAGGAATGAGTCAAGCTATTGGCAGCACTGAGCAGCCGTTGAAAGTGAAGATCGCCGGCATGGACTGCGGCAGCTGTGCGATGACCATCGAGAACAGCATGCGCCAGCTGCCCGGCGTGCAGTCGGCCACCGTCAGTTTTGCGACAGAAAGCATGGAGGTAGACGGTGACGTCAGCCTCGAGGACATCGCCAGGCGGCTGAAGTCTCTCGGCTATCGCCTGGCGGTGGATGAGCCCGCCGCAGAGCCGGCGCCCGTTGAAGCGCGTGGCGCCATGGGCTTTGTCCGTTTCCTGTGGAGCCAGGGGCCACTGCGCCGGGCGCTGTTTGTCACGGGCGCGGTAATCCTGGGCTTGTTGTTCCTGCGTGGGCTGCCCCCGATGGCGGGCATCGAACCGCTGACCTGGCTGTTCGGCACCGCGGTGCTGGTAGCCGGCGCACCGGTGTTTGTTAAAGGGATCCGTGCGCTGGCCTTCGGCCGCCGGATCACCATCGACCTGCTGATGGCGGTGGCCTGCGTCGGCGCCGTCGGCATCGGCGAGACCGGCGAAGCGGTTACGGTCATCCTGTTGTTCATGCTCGGCGAAGCGCTGGAAGCCTACAGTGCCGAGCGCGCGCGTGACTCGCTGCGCAGCCTGATGGCGCTGCAACCCCAGGAAGCCACCGTGCTGCGCGCGCATACCAGCAGTCATGAACACGATCACGGCCCCGACCACGACGACCATGGCGACCCGGCCCACGATCACGAGGTCGTGCTGCCGGTGGAACAGGTCAAGGTCGGCGACCGCGTACTGGTGCGACCCGGGCAACGCATTCCGGTAGACGGCGAAATCATCAAGGGCACCTCGTCGGTCAACGAAGCGCCGGTCACCGGCGAGAGCATGCCGGTGCTGAAGACCCCACTCAATGAAGTCATGGCCGGCACGGTGAACGGAGAAGCCGCACTGGAAGTCCGTGTCACGCGAGAAGCCGCCGACGGCACCATTGCCCGCATCGCCCGGCTGGTGGAACAGGCCCAGGCCCAGCGCAGCCCGCAGGAGCGTTTCATCGACCGCTTTGCGCGCTGGTACACGCCCGGCGTGGTGTTGCTGGCGGCACTGGTGGTCGCTATCCCGGTGCTGGCTTTCGGGCAACCCTTGCTCGATTCAATGGATGGCCAACACGGCTGGCTTTACCGCGGTCTGACGCTGCTGATCATTGCGTGCCCGTGCGCGCTGGTGATCAGTATCCCGGTCACCGTGGTCAGTGGACTGACCCGCCTGGCCAACCTCGGCGTGCTGGTGAAGGGTGGCGCGCAGCTCGATCGACTGGCGGACGTGCAGGTCGTGGCCTTCGACAAGACCGGCACGCTGACGGTCGGCGAACCGCAGGTCACCGGCATACGCGCGAACGGCTGTGAACATCCCGCCGAGCAAAACGACGAGTGCGCGAGCTGCGACGACGTGGTGGCCACGGCCGCCGCCGTGGAACGCGGCTCCGAACACCCGGTGGCCCACGCGATCGTGAAGGCGGCCGGGCAACGCGAAGTGGCCCATCGTTTCGACACGGCAGACAACGTCATCGCCCACCCCGGCCGCGGGGTCAGCGGCAAGCTCGGCAATGGCATGAAGGTGGCGGTGGGCAGTGGTGAAATGTTCGGCCATGACATGAAGGGCTGGGAAGACGTCTCGCCCGGAGCCAATGAGGCCCGCGAATCAGGCGAAACGGTCATGTACGTGTCGCGGGACGACAAGGTCGTCGGCTACATTGGCGTACAGGACGCGATTCGCGACGCGAGCCGCGGCGCCCTGGAAGCACTTGGCGCGTTCGAGCCGCCCATCCGGCGTGTGATGCTGACCGGCGATCACGCGCCGGCGGCAGAACGGGTGGCCGGCCGGGTCGGTGGCATCGACGAGCTGCGCGCAGGACTGCTGCCCGACGAAAAACTGCAGGCCATCGAGGAATTGCGGGACCGCTTGGGCACGACAGCGATGGTCGGTGACGGCATCAACGACGCGCCGGCCCTGGCGCGCGCCGATGTCGGCATCGCGATGGGCGGCGGCGGTACGGCACAAGCCATGGAGACCGCAGATGTGGTATTGATGCAGGACAATTTGACCCACGTGCCCATGGCGCTGCGCGTAGCGCGCAAGTCACGGCGCATCATCAAGGAGAACATTGCCCTGAGTCTCGGCCTGAAACTCGCCTTTCTGGCCCTGGCCGTGCCGGGCATTGCCACCCTGTGGATGGCCGTTGTTGCCGACGTCGGCGCCACGCTGCTGGTCACGCTGAACGGCCTGCGCATGCTGCGCCAGTCATGAGCGCCGTGAATCACAAGTTCGGGCCGGTCAAGCTCGCGCCCGGGGTGCTGCCCCGGCACGTGCTGTGCTACCTGTTTGCGGCCCTGATCAGTATCGGCGTGTACACCTACCTTGTCGCGCTGACGCCGTTCATATTGACGGTCAACCTCGGCCTGCCGGAAGTCGATCACGGGCGCATCTCCGGCGACCTGAACGTTGCGCAGGAGATCGCGCTGCTGGCAACGCTGGGATTCTGGGGCGCACTGTCGGACCGCTTTGGCCGCCGGTTGGTCTATTCGCTGGGCTTCATATTCCTGTTTGCCGCCTACACACTGTACGCCTTCGCATCGACGCCCCCGGAACTGATCCTCTACCGCATGATTTTTGCGCTGGGCATTGCGTCTACCACCACCTGCCTGTCGGCGATACTGGCCGACTACGCAGAAGAGAAGTCCCGCGGCACACTCACCGGCATTGCCTTTTTCCTGAACGGGGTCGGGTCGGTTGCTTTCTTCATTGGCCTGACCCGGCTGCCAGACATCTTCCAGGGCCAGGGCGTCGAAGAACTCTGGGCCGGGCGCTACGCCTTTTTTGTGGTGGCCGGAATCGCACTGCTCGCGGCACTGGTCATGCTGGGCCTGAAGCCTGGCCGGCCCGTCGAAACAGAAGAAAAGCTGCCCGTGCTGGTGCTGATGAAGGACGGCCTGGCGGCCGGGCGCACACCGCGAATTTTCCTGTCCTACGTCAGCGCATTCGCCGCCCGGGCAGACATGGCCATCGTCACACTCTTCCTGACGCTGTGGGTCATTCAAGCCGCCAGCGGCGAAAACCTGACGACTGCCGAGGCGACGGCGCGAGCCGGCATGATTGTGGGTATCGCCCAGATCGCCGCGGTGATCTGGGCGCCGATCATTGGCGTGATCGGTGACAAGATCGACCGGCTGAACCTGTTGATTTTCGGCTTCACGATTGCGGCGGTTGGCTACGGCTGGGTGTCGATGCTGGACGACGTGCTCTCGCTGGCCGCGATCCCGGCATTGCTGCTGATGGGCATGGGCCTGTCCAGCGGGCAACTGTCATCGACCGTGCTGCTGGCCGAAGCCTCGCCGGTCCAGATCCGCGGTGCGACCTTCGGCGTACAGGCATTTTGCGGGGCGCTGGGTATCCTCGCGCTGTCCGGCGGGGGCGGCCGGTTATTCGACTCTGTCGGTCCCTACGCGCCCTTCGCTGCCGTGGCCTTGTGCAACTTGGTCGTGGTGTTGCTCGCCGTCGGCGCCCGACTGGGCGAGCTGCGCAACGGGAAGATCGAGCAGGCCACGGTGGCGGAAAATACATCCTGACGCCCACCGGCAATCAACACCCAAAAAAAGCCCGGCGAATGCCGGGCTTTTTTTCGCGCCAGGCTGTTGGCTCAGTCGTCGGCCGCATCGAGATCAAAGCTAGTCGTCTTCGAAGCCTCCTGCCCATCGGGCCCGGTGCGGTTTACGCTGCGGCTGACGCCGTCCTCCGTGCGCTCCTGCACGACCGACGTGGTCGCGGTGCGCCCATCGGGCAGCGTCGTCACGGAATCGCGTGTGTAAACGCCCGCGTCGCGATCGCGGTTGGCCACGGTGTCCGTGGTCACCGTGTTGCCCTCGGGTCCGGTGCGGTTCACGCTACGCGCGTAGCCACCATCCGTGCGCTCGGTAGTGGCCGTCGTTGACGCAGTGCGCCCGTCGGGCAAAGTCATGACGCTGTCCCGGGTGCGCGTGCCGCTTTCCGGATCGCGAGACACGCTAGTGTCCTTGGTCATGGTCTGGCCGTTCGGCCCGGTACGCGTGCTGTTGCGCGTAAAACCGTCATCCGTACGCTGTGTGGTGGACGAGGATGTTGCCGTGCGGCCGTCAGGCAGCGTCGTGACCGAATCCCGGCTACGGGTGCCGGCCTCCTGATCGCGCGATACGGTAGTGTCCTTCGTCATGGTCTGGCCGTTCGGCCCGGTGCGCGAGCTGTTGCGCGTGAATCCGTCATCCGTACGCTGGCGAGTTGTAGACGAAGTCGCGGTACGCCCATCGGGCAACGTGGTCACGCTGTCGCGCGTGCGGGTGCCGGCCTCGCGGTCGCGCGTCATCGTGGTATCGCGAGTTGCGGTCTTGCCATCCGGACCCGTGCGGGTCGCACGCCGCTCGTAGCCCGTATCCGTACGCTGACCCTGTACGTCGTAGCTGCCGGTGCGCCCGTTGGCGCCGGTGCGCTCACCGCTGCGCTGCCAGGCACCCTGGTCCTTATCCCAGCTGCCCTGCTCGCTGCGCGTGCGCTGCTTGCCGTTAGGCCCTGTCGCGGTGCTCTCCCGCGAATAACTGCCCTGGCGAGGCGCATTGGCACGGCGCTGCTGACTGCCCTTACTGGAGCGACTTCTCTGCTGCCCGCGCTGCGCACCGCCCTGGCGGCCTTCCCTGGCCGCCAGCACCATGTTGTCACTGTTCGCGGCGCCCGCCGGCGTCGGCGACACCACCAGCCCTGCAGTAGTCATCGCGGCGGCAAGCCCGAAACTGATAAGAATTCGTCCGTCCATGATTGAAACTCCCTTCTCTGCCAGCTTCCCTGGCCTGGAACGACTGCCACCTTGGCGGCCCTTGGAACTCTCAACGCGCTGTCCCGGAACCCGTTGACACCGGTTCGCCATGAACCGCTGTGCAGCTTCCCCTCTAAGGGCTGCCGCGGCCGCGACACACGCCACGAAATGCTGCTTTCCCGGCTTATGTTCAGCAGGCTAAAGTGCAGCTTCGACATCGGCGCTTCACCACCAACCCGGAGTCCCACTCGTAATGAGCTGGCGTAAATTGCCATTGCCGGCGGCCGACTGGCTGCCCCCCGAACGTAACCCGGCGTTGTACGCGGGCCTATTGTCGTCACTCCCCGATGAACACGACTACGTTTGTGAGGTGGAGGGTCAGCTACCGTCGCTGAACGGCACGCTGTACCGGGTGGGTCCGGGACTCTATGACCGCGGCCCCGACCGCAAACGCATGATGCTGGACGGCGACGGCATGGTGCAGGCGCTCAGCCTCAGGAATGGCCGGGCGCACTATCGCAACCGTTATGTGCGTACACCGAAGTTCCTTGCCGAAGAACGGGCCAACCGCTTCCTGTACCCCACTTTCTCGACTCACGGCTCCGGTCCCATGCACTACAACCTGGGGCTGAACATCGTGAACCAGGCCAACACCACGGTGATCGAGTGGGCCGGCCGGTTATACGCGTTTGATGAAGGCCAGAGACCCTTCGAGCTCACCCGGTCACTGGACACGATCGGTGAAGGCGTGCTGGACGCCCAGCAACCGTCATTGCGCTACTGGGCACACTGGAAACTGGACGCGGTACACCAGCGCCTGCACCTGTTGTCGATCGTGCCCGGCCCGAAACCGCTGGCAGAGATCGTGAGCCTGGATACTGCCGGGCAGGTCGCCGAACGCCAGACCATTCCCCTGCCCCGCAGCGTATATATCCACGACTGGTTCGTGACTGACGGACATTTTGCGTTGCTGCTGCACCCGGCCTTCATCTCCATGTCCCGCATGCTCGAGATACTGATTGGCAGGAATACCTTCGCCAGCGCCGTGGAGTGGCGCCCGGAACAGGGGTCGGTGCTGACGATTGCAACACGCGGCGGCGACGGCGTGCGTAACCTGCCTGTACGACCAGTCTGGATGTGGCACGCCATCAACGCCTTCGAGGACGGCCAGGATCTCGTGCTGGACTATATCGGTGGCGAACTCGGCGGGGGGCTCGGTGCCGACGATTCACCGCTATTCCGCGTGATGCGCGGCGTGGACCCCGAAATGCCCGAAGAACCCGTTAACTGGCCGCGACGTTTACGCGTGCGGCCCGACAGCGACACGCCGGAAGAACAGGACCTGGCCACCGACGGCAATTTCGAACTACCGTGCGTGTCCGCCACCGAGCGCGGGCGCGCGTACAGCCAGGCCTACATGATCCAGGCCGGCCCCGGCGAGATCTTCGCCCACAGCCTGTGCGAGCTGGACAGCCGTAGCCTCTCCGCCCGGCGCTATGATTTCGCGCCGCACGAATTCTGCTCGGAACCGGTCGTCTGCGACGAGCTGCAGGGCGACGCGGGGCGCTACCTGCTGACCCAGGTCTACAACGGCGAAGACAAGCGCAGCTATTTTGCGCTGTTCGACCGGCAGGACTTCACCGCGGGGCCAGTGGCGAAAATTCATCTGCGCCATTACGTACCGCTCAGCTTCCACGGCTACTGGGCACCAACGGCCGCGCCGTAGCGCGCTACCGGCGCGGGTGACACCCGGTCAGACCGACAGGCATAATCTGTCAACACTCTGGAAAAGAGGCTTTGCCATGAATAACGGGATCACGCTCGCGCGTTTCGCCTGCACTGTCTGCCTGGTCGTCGCAGCATCGGCATCGACAACTCCCGCGATTGCCCAGGATGCCCGCTCGGGCCTGAATCTGACGGAGCCGGAAAAGGCCTTCATCAAGGCGAACCCGACGCTGATCCTGTGCGTGGACCCGGACTGGCTGCCCTATGAGGGCCTCAGTGCTGACGGGAGACACATAGGCCTGGTCGCGGAATACGCGCTGGAGTTCCAGACCCGCACCGGGCTGCAATTCGATCTCGTCAAGGCAGACACGTGGGAGGAGTCCTGGCAGCTGGTTGAGGCCGGTAAGTGCGATATCGTGGCGGGCCTGAACCGGACCCGTAACCGCGAGGAGTACCTGAGCTTCACCGAGGAATACATCAACGAACCGAAAGTCCTGGTGACTCAGACAGGTCGCAGTGACATCAACGGCGTGGCGGATCTGCAGGGCAAGAGTATCGCCCTGGTGCAGGGGTATTCCCTGGACGAAAAGCTGGCGCTGGACTACCCGAGAATCAACCGGGTCTACGTCGGTTCACTGCGCGACGGCCTGGCGAAGCTCGCCAACGGCGACGTCGACGGGGTGGTAGGCGCCAAGTTCCTGATGGAGACCGCGATCGCGGATGGGGGCTATACGAATCTCCGGATCGTCGGCGACACCCGCTACCTGAACCTGGTTCGCGTGGGCATACGCCGCGATTACTACCGGGGCTTCACGATCATGAACAAGGCCGTCAATTCATTTAGCTACAGTGAACACAAGGCCATCCGCGAGCGCTACCTCGCAAACAACTGATCGCTGCAGCAGCCCGGGTCTAGCGGCTGGCCCAGTCGGGGAACGGGTAAATCAGGCCGTAGCGAGCCAGTTCATCCGGGTACACCAGGCGCCGGCGGCCCTCCTGCCACTGAATAATGAAAATCGGCTTGCCGGTCTGCAGGCCGGTTTCGTCGACACGGTACGGACCCAGCAGCGACGTGAAGCTCATGGTCTGCAACTGATTGCGTATCTCATCCTTGTCGCGGCGTTTGCCCGCGGCGCCTGCCAGCCGCGCGGCAGCTTCGATGACCTGGCCGCTGGCATACGCGCCGGCAGCGGGATAACTCGCATTGCGCCCCGTCAGCTTCTTGAACCGGAACGAGAAATCGAAGGCGCCCGGCATGTGCTGGCCCCGTTTCCATTGGCTGGTGGCCATCACGCCCTCGGCATTCTCGATCCCGACCATCGCGCCAAATTCGTAGAGCGCCGGCCCGTAACTGAACACCATGATGTCGGGCGCAAAACCGGCGGCTTTCGCTGCCTTCAGCAGCCCCACGGAATCGCCGATGTAGGACCCGAAGATCGCGACGTCCGGCTGTGCGGCGGCCATTCGGGAAATTAGTCCTGCCAACTTGTCGGCCTGCATCACGTTGCGGTTGTAGGACTCGTCGAGCACCAGTTCCATGCCGTAGCCGGCCACTTTCGACCGCACACCCTCGGCCATGCTGGTGGGTGCTTCATTGTCCGCGTAGACCATCGCAATGCGGCTGAGCCCCTTCTCTTTCGCCAGGTCGAGTATCGGTCGCATGATTTCGGGCGCCGGCGTATACAGACCGAACACGTTTTTCATGCCGCGTTCGAAGATATCGAGCCCGCTGCCCGTGACCACGATGGGCACACCGTAACGCTCGGCGACCTCCGTCGCCGCCAGTGTCAGCGGCGTGCCATAGGGGCCGACCAGGAAATCGACTTTGTCTTCCACGATCAGCTTCTCGTACAGGCGCGCGGCCGTTTCGCGGTCAGACCGGTCGTCGTAGACGACCAGTTCCACGCGCGCACCACTGGCACCGCCGCGGCCATTCACATCCGAAATGAACAGCTCCAGCCCCTGCAGGGCCTCGATGCCGAAATCTGCATACTTGCCGGTCTGCGACATGGTCGCCCCGATCTTTGCCACTTGCTGGGCAAGCGCTGCGGCAGGCGCTGTCAGCAGCAGCGCCATGCAAACAACTATGCCGGCAGTTATCCGCATACGCATGACTACTTCTCCACGTCCAGTTCGCGCTTGGTTGAAATCAGCAGGCGCACCAATTCGTATTCATATGGCGACCCGGTTTCGAAATAGCGGAACGCTACCCGGTCACGGCCATCGAGCACCTCGAGTGCGACACGTGCCGCGTTCCGTTCGGCCGTATAGCCGTCGTCGTCGCTCAGCAACTGGTCCCACAGGTAGCTTCGCAGCAACCAGTCCGGAATCTCGCCGATTGCATCCCTCAGGTTACTGGGGCCGGCGATTGGCAGCACCAGGTACGGCCCCTGGCCGACACCCCAGACACCCAGCGTCTGTCCGAAGTCCTCCTGGTGTTTCGGAATTTCCAGCGCGGTGGCAGCGTCAATCGTGCCCAACAAGCCGAAAGTCAGGTTCGTGGCCACCCGCAAGGTGGTCTGGGACGCCTGGACCGGCCGGAACTGCAGGAGCTGGTTCGCGAAGGTGACCACATCCTCGAAGGTCGAGAATATGTTCCGTATGCCAGTACGAATCGGTGACGGGAAGATGAACCGGTAGCCGCGCACCGCGGGCAGCAGGACCCACCTGTCGACATGCGAGTTGAAGTTATAGATCCTGCGGTTCAGTCCTTCCCACGGGTCACTGGCCGCGGACAGAGGCTGCACGCCCGGATCGATGATCCGCTCGCCTATAAAGAGAGGCTCTTTCGGCTCGCCGTCATACACCAGCTTGGTGCTGCACCCGCCCAGCATTGCCAGCGCCAGCAACAGCAGGGTCAAAAGGGCACGGTGCGACCGCCTGGCCGTGGCCTGTGAGTCGTTGTGCCTGGTAATCATTGCCAGCCCTCCGTGAAGAACTTGACAACGTTTTGCACGTTCTCCCAGTAAGGCAGATTGCCAAGGTGGCCGCCGGTGGGATAGATAATCGCCCGGTCACCGAAGGTGGCCGGAAAGAAATCGATTTCGCCGGGTTCCAGGATGATGTCGTCGCGGTTGTGCACGACACCGATGTATTCAGCGTCCCCCAGGAATCCCTGGATGGCCTTCAGGCTTTGCCGTTCTGCCATCTCTTCGCGCGTCAGCGATGGCTGCTCGCGCTGATAGAACGGGAAATACATCTCGTGGTAGAAGTCCGTGAAGCCGGTGCGGGTGGTGACCTGCAGGAACGGCGTCAGGGAACTGGTGCGCGTCGCCGTGGCATTGGCCGGGATCGCGAAACCAAAACTCGTCACCATGTCCGACGCGGTCATCAGGTTGCTCGCAGCAATCCTGAACGCGGCGCCCACGAGGCCCGCCAGTTCGTCGGGACCGGGAGGGTTGGCTTTAAAGACATTGAAGAACAGGGTCTCGTCGAAGGCTACCTGGTCCGACTTCTGGTAGGCCGCACTGACCTGGTCAACGAGACCGCGGAAGAACTGCGGGAAATTATCGATACCACCGGGCACGCTCTGGATCATTCGATCCAGTCGCGACACCGAGTTGTACAGCGACAGCGGCGGGTTGATCATCAGGACTCGTGAAAAGCCGAAAGCCCCTTCGTCCTTGTCCAGCCGCGCGACGTAGGCAACATTGCTGCCGCCCAGGCTGTAGCCCGTCAGGTAGAAGGCCGTAATCTTCTTGTCGGCATTGAGTTTCTCCCGCACCTTCTTCATGACCACGTAAAGATCTTTGGCGTCGACGGGCATGTTGCCCGGCACGCCGGTACTGCCGGCTGCGGTGATGAAGCGGGTATGGGTGGGCGATGCGAGACCCACTACATGCAGGCCGGCGTCGTAGAGCGCCCGCATCAGGAGCTGATTGTGTGCCGTGTTGTGAGCACCCCCCGTACCCGCAATCACGAACACCAGCGGCGCAGGCTTGCGCTGCAGGCGATACAGAAAGGCAATGCGCGAGTTGTACCAGAGAGCTTTGGGAATCTCGCGCTCGACCGTCTTGTCCAGGTAGCCGGTCTTCAGCCTGACATTCGACGTCTTGGCCCGCAATTCGGGCACCGGGACACCCACCACGGTCGCGGTGAAGGGCTCCGGGACGGGATAGCCATAGGCTGCCGCGTGTTCCGCCGCATTCGCCGACGGCAACAACCCAACCATGGCCACGATCAAGGCCAGGCGCCAGTGCATCATTGGTCTCTCCCCTGTTGAGACGCCACTTGTCGGCCCCGGGTTGGGCCAGCAGAGAAAGCCTGACCGTCGCTACCCCGGAGACCGTCGAATTACTTGTTAATGCTGCGGGTGAGTAAAGCAGGCACGTGCGTGCAGGTCAATCGCCGGGGGCCAGCCTGACGGTATCTACCCACCCGTACCGCCACCAGATTGGCGCGAAAAGGCACAAGGGGCGTGCGGTCGCGGCCAGCCTTGCCCAGCCGCACATTCAGGCCACCCGCGCGCCGGACCCCGCGACCGCCGCGGGCCGCTGCCTGGGCCGGGTAAACCAGGCCATGACCATCACCATCAGGATCCAGCTGAAGCCGTCGGAGAAAATCATCATCAGCTGGTAACCATAGTGGAAGTCCGACCACACGATGTCGGCAAAGCGCGGGTACGCGGTGTAAGCCATGCCGAAAGTTGACCCGATCGCGACATGGCTCCAGTAATCGGTGGTGTAACGGTTCAGTAACAGCATCGCGAGACCGATCAGTGCGCCGATCACCATGCCGTTGAAGGTGCCGATGAAAATCTTCAGCGGCGAGGCTTCCGGCGAGCCGTCGTGACGGATGTACAAGGTTGCAATCGGGCCCTCGGCGCGCATTCTGGCCCGCACCTCGTCGCCCGCCGCGCGGCCGGGCAGGATGTAGGTGCCCGTCTCCGGGAAATGTTGCCGCAATGCGGCGCCCGCGGCGATATCGTCGCGCGTCTCCGAGACGGTGTAGTAAGGCACCGGGCTGACCACGTAAAACAGCACACTCCAGGCCCAGCTGACCACGGCCACCAGGAAGGCCCCCAGCAGAAAACGCAGCATCGTCTCAACTCCGGAAATACCTTAAATCGCGAACGGCTTTGCGCCGACCTGGCCCAAGCCTATACTGTGTTCCAGGGATCGGGGGCAGAGCAAAATGAAAATAATCGGCGCGCCCGCCCTGGGGCTAGCGCTATACCTGCTAACAGGCTGCACCGATGGCAGCAGCGGCGGCATGGATCCAGGTCCTGCGGCTGCCGAAATCAATGCCGGCAACGCATTGAGCGTGGCCACCGCCACGCTGTCTGCACTGGCAAGCGCCGAGGACATTGGGGAAGTCGACCAGCTGCTTGGCGGCCTGGGCAAACGGCCCGCAGGCCCGATGCAGGCGCAGGGCCCGCCAGCGGCTGCCGGGCTCACGGCAGCCCCGGACGGCTCTGTCCAGGACCGCTGCCGGGTTGCTCAGCTCAGCGCCACTGTGACCGGGGGTGACCCGGATGTGCTGCGTTTGGAGCACCGCCTGGCACGCGGCGACAATTTCAGCATCAACTTTTCGGATTGCCGGCTAGCCGCAGAACGTCTGTACTCCGGCAGGCTGGATGTCCGGGTAGATCGCTTTGCCGGCATGCTCGACAGCAACAACGTGGAATACCTGTATTCCTCGACCTTGCGCGACTTGCGAATCGCGTCGGCGACCACGAGCTATGTCGCGAATGGCGACATGCAAATGTTCTTCGGTTCCACGAGCTTCCCACTGGTATTCGCCGCGCTTTCAGGCCAACGCCTCAACATTGACACCGATGGCGAGTCGGCAACCCTGCGCGACTATGACCTGGCTAGTGAAGGCGTATTGCGGGAAACGCCGGATATACCTGGCAGCGTCGATACGATCTACGACGGCTTCCTGTCGAGTTCACAGTTCGCGGGCGAAGTTCGCTTCCAGACGCAGCTGCCCTTCCGCACCAACGGGCAATCCGCTGCGGAACCCTCCCAGGGCCGGATCCACGTATTTGGCGCCGACGGCGTGGTCCTGCAATTGACCGTTGCCGGCAGCGAGGTGCAACTGGAACTGGACGCTGACGGCGACGGCCGCTATGAGCACAACGACAGCATGACCTGGGCGGCCCTGACGGATGCGGGTTAGCGCCGCGCTCCGCGCCCCGTCGGTACCTTGAACGAGGACGGCTCCCAGCCCTCGTAGTCGGGGTTCTCCGGCGGGACGTCCAGCGCGTAGGCCTTCCAGGTTTCCACCCGGGCATTGCTGGGTTCCCACCCCTCGGGAATCTCCAGGAACTCCGGCGCATTCTTTTCTATATAGGCCAGCACTTTCGGCGGCACATCGTCCGTACCCGGCAAACCCTTATGGCTGAACATGCGGCCGAACAGCGAGCCTTCGGCATAGGGCGTGCCGCCCATCTCCATGAACGGCCAGAACTGTGAGATCCGCGAGAAGCCCGCGACCATACGCACGGTGGGATCGTCCCGATCCTCCAGCTGCTCGCGTGAACACTGGAACGTGAAGTGTTCCGACGGCGAGATGCGCGGGCCGGTAGAAGACCGTGGCCAACCCGCCGGTGTGACCGGGTTCGTGTACTCGTGGGTATAGTCCCAGGACAGCAGCATGTCGTCGCCGTAGGAGTGGAACGGCAAGATGAACGGGTAACGGCCCTCTGCGTTCGGGAACACGGTGCCTTCATTCATCAATGTAGGCGAGTCGCCTTCGGCACCGAAGAAGAACTGCGGTATTTCCTTGCCGATCTTGCCCACCAGCTTCGGGTTGTAGAAGTGATAGACCTCGACGGTCTTGCCGGTGAAAGGATTGTCCCAGGTTTCCAGGATGTCGCCGGTCTCAAGGTCGGTAAAGTAACCGGTCTCCCGCGACTTGACCCAGAGATCGCCGTTTTCGTCCTGCCTGGCCAGCAGCACACCGGTGCCCGTGTAGCCAAATACCGGCACCATCCTGTTGTCACCGATGCGCGCGTACATCAGGCCGTGAAAACCGCCGATCATGGGCTCGTCATAACCGGCCCAGATCTTGCCGAAAGCATAGAGATTGTCGACGGGATCCGCATAGTCGAGCCGGGCATTTTTCGGCGGTGGTGGCCGGTGCCCGGTGGCACCGGCAGGCAGCGCAGCGGTAGCGGCAGCGCCGGCAGCGAGGCCCAGCGCCGCGCGGCGGCTCATCAGGAGCTGAGACATCAGTACGGACTGCATCGGTATTCCTTCTACGCAAGCGTGTGTACAGCGCTGAAGCATGCGGCGCGCCGTGCGGGAAAACCAATCCTGCTGAAGCCGGCGACCGTTGCGCGGCTCGCCAGCCAAGACGGTGCACGGAGTGCACCCTACGCGCAATCCGCGTTTCGGCGGCAATCTAGAGAGACACGCCCTCCGCTTCCGGTGCGGAGTGCCCGGCCTCCGATGCCGGAGCGTGCAGACTGGTGCGCAGCGGATCGACGTCGACGACTGAACAGCCGCCCATGCGTAGCGCAAAGAGCGCGAATGGCGGTAACCAGAGCATCAATAGAAAAACGCCCATCGGGCGGAAGCGGCGGCTCATGAACGAGCCTGCCCGTAACTGCGATCTGCCATCACCAATGCTCCGCCCGGCACAATGGCGCGGGCCAGTTAACGAATGTCACGAGTTTGACCGTCGGGCGCCGGGGCGTCTGGTC
>Ga0265306_10000330_pt1 | contig 22174 bp, 25 predicted proteins | sample Helome_3_FD_192493 | JGI IMG/M metagenome (GOLD analysis project Ga0265306, IMG submission 192493) | Marine sediment microbial communities from subtidal zone of North Sea - Hel_20160420 (Illumina Assembly) | ecosystem: Environmental > Aquatic > Marine > Subtidal zone > Sediment ... | reverse complement strand
CACGGTGGAAGATCTGCTGATGACGATGACATGACAAGCATGAGTATAGCGGCTGCTGCCCGGCCGGTTGATCGGCTGCCGGTTTTCATGGCCGGCAGCTCAGAAGCGTCCGGCTGCGACCAGCCGGGTTTTCCAGTAGGCGTCGCTCATGGCGCCATAGGATACCCGTTTTCCGCTCGAGGGTGCATGGATAAACTGCCCGTCCCCCGTGTAGATGGCGACGTGCGAGACCGGCTGACGGCCGAGCCTGAAGAACAGCAGGTCGCCCGCCGCAAGGTCCCGGAGTCTGATCCGGTTTGCCGCATTCATCTGGGCATACGTGGTGCGAGGCACATGAATGCCGGCGCGCCGGTAGCTGTAGTAAACCAGTCCGCTGCAGTCGAAACCGTGCGGACTGGAGCCGCCGTAGCGATAAGGTGTGCCCAGCATGGAAACTGCAATACTTACGCCCGCATGCGTAGTGTGTGTGTCTTGTCGGGGTGCCGGTGTGGCCGCTCGCGGCGGATAATCCGGGGTCGACGAACAGGCCGCCAGCAGTGTGAGAACGACCGTTAACAGCAGGAATTGCGCTATTGCCTTGCCCATGGGTGTATCCAGTGCCGGGGTTGGCCGGTTACACGGTTATCGGGCGGAATTGTTTACGGCTTGAGCATATTGTTCAGTCGTTTTCGGGATAAGTATAATAAGTACATGATATTATAAGTAATTATTGCGCATAATGTCTAAACGTCCAGCAATGGCGGCCGCCCGCGCTGGCAGGCCGGTCACGGCATAGGCATCGAACCGGGCATCGACCTTGCGGCGAAAGTCGGCAAGGCCGTGCACGTCCGGGTTGTCGAGATTGTCAGTGCTGACCTCGAACGGCACGCCGAGTGCCGTGCAGAAATGTTTCTCGATGGCCTGCGGCCTGATCTCGACCTTGAAGAACAGCTGTTGCCGGGCAGCATCGCGCCCGTCGGGTGCATACCAGTAGCCGTAATCGTCCTGCAGGCGTCGATCGCTGCCTGCCACACACCAGTGTGCGAGCTCATGCAGCGCACTGCGTTGATAGTCGCGCGTGAAGCGTATCTCGGCCGGCGCGTCATCGACCGGTGCACGATAGAACGGTTCATCGAAGCCACCCAGGATGCGGGTATTGTATCCGGCGAGTACCTGTCGGTTGAGGTCTTCGAGCCACGCAATCATGGAGCAGTCCCCTCCTCCATGGGTGGCAATGCGGACAGGCGTTCCGGTATATGACGCAGGTCCAGTCGCAGCTGTTTACCAGTTTGCTCCGCGCGCTGGCGCTGTTCGTGCGTATCAACCGGCGCATGCTGCATGGCATACACGACCACGTTGCCGTAATCGACCAGGCTCACCAGCAGTACATGCGCGAAACTGCGCCGCATGGGTAGCAGGATTTCGAGCAGTCCCTGTTCCGTGGCCGGCGACAGATTGACGGCCATAACACCGCCTGCCGCCAGGCTGCGTGCCGCATCGGCATGGAATTCGGCATCGGCGAGGCAATCCGGGTGCCGGTCGCCCTGGAAGATGTCGCACAGGATCAGGTCAAAACGCTGAGTATTGTCGTGCAGGAACTGTTCGGCCGGGCGGATGATCACCGGCCGGTCGTGCCGGATAGCGAAGTACTTGCGGGCAAGTCTAACCAGGGTGCTGCTGGTATCGACTGAAACGACGTCCGTATTCGGCAGGCGATCAATGAAGAAGCGCTCGAATGTACCACTACCGAAACCGAGATTGAGTACCGACTGCGGGCGGTCGACGAACAGCAGCGCTGCCAGCATGGCGATGTGGTTCGGCATGACGGGATCGGCCGGCGCATCCAGTCGCATCAGCGAGAGGATCGAATCCTCGCCCGTGTAGACCCAGCGTTCGCCGGCATGTTCGTGTACCTCGACGGGATTGCCGGCGTCGCCGCTGCGGTGCAGCAGCGTATCGGCTGCGCGGCTGAGACGCAGGTATTCATCCACGTCCATCTCGGGCGAGTAACTAGCTGTTAAGCACCGCGGCGATAAATACTGCAAAGCCGGTTGCCATCGCTACCAGCGCCTGGCCGCGGTATCTGGGTAGCTGCATGGCCATTAAAAAACCGGAGAGCAGGATCAGCAGCAGGCTGACGGCAAAGAATGCCGCGAGGTACTTGAACAGTTGTCCACCCTTGGCCTTGTGCAGCTGCACCAGATGGCGGTACCAGGTGGTGTCCTTGATTTTGAGCTTCGCCGTTAGCGGGTCTGCCGTGGGTTCGAGCTGGACATCCAGGTCCGCACCGGTCCACTCGAACAGGTACGAGGTGCCGGCCTGCTTGATCTTGGCGCCGCCGCTGGGCGTGTCCAGACTGCGTTCGGCCAGTACCTGCGTAACCAGGCCGGTCAGCATCGCCGGGTCGTCAGCAAGCGGCTGATCAAGCGCCAGGTCGATGGACTCGGATACGTAACTTCCCTTCTGTCCCCAGGTATACAAACCGCCGGTGATCAGGAACATGATAGCGACCGGCAGGACAAAGGCCGCCAGCAGCATGTGGATTCTCATCAGGTTACTGCGCTGTATCATGGTCTACATCCCGTTGTTGAATTTTTCGGTTGCCGTTACACCGCTGTCACGTACATGTTGCAGGCCAACTGCGTAGGCCTTGAGTATGCGCAGCGCCCAGTCGATGCGTTCGCGAAAATAACCGTCCGCACTTTCGCTATTATCGCTGGCTTGCTCGTTCAGCACGCTCTCGACATGCCGTACGATCACATGCTCGGGGATATAGCAGAGCCGGCTGTTCTTGTAGCTGCTCATGCGCAGTTCCGCCACCGGGTAGGCGCCACCGTCGGCGGACGATACCGCAACAATCATCGCCGGCTTGTGCCCCAGTTCGTTCTTGCCGAACAGCAGGAAGAAATTTTTCAGGCCGGCCGGCACCTGGCCGTGCCATTCGGGCGTGACCACCACAAAACCATCGCTGGATTCGAGCTCGGCGCGGATCGGATCGAGCAGCGGCGGCCATTTCTCGTCGCCTTCCCATACACCCATGTCCCACAGCGGGAGCGGATTGTCGGCCAGGCTGACCAGGGCCGCTTCATCACAGATGCCGTCCGCAAGCGTTCGCTGAATGTATTTCGCCACCTTGAGGCTCTGTGCTTCGCTGCGGTGGCTGCCGCAAATGACAGTTATTTTCATATTTAATCCTTAATGTCCGGTCCGGAGAGAATACTGCACCCAGTTACTGCAGGGAGTATGGTAAGGGATATTGCCGGTTGAACCCAGCCGGGTCAGATATTTGTCTGCACCCAGCGCACGATGTCAGCCATCCCCATCGCGCCAGGCTGGCGCGCAATTTCCCGGCCGTTGTGAAACAGTGCCAGTGTCGGAATACTCTGGATACGGTACTGTGCAGCAATCGCCTGCTCGTTTTCGGTATTGAGTTTTGCCAGCCGCACGCGCGGCTCCAGTTGTGCCGCGGCCTGTTCGAAGGCCGGCGCCATTACCTTGCAGGGGCCGCACCACGGCGCCCAGAAATCGACCAGCACCGGGATATCGCTGCGTTCGATCTGTCGCTGGAAACTGCTGTGGGTAAGATCCACCGGATGCGCGGTGAAGAGTGCCTGCCGGCACTTGCCGCATCGCGGTCCGTCACCGAGGCGTGCGGCCGTCAGGCGGTTTACGGCATTGCAGTGCGGGCAGACAATATGTTGTGTATCGCTCACAGGACAGTCCTTTTGCGAAATTCAGGGGACAGAACGTAGTTCGGGGCAGCTGACCGGCTTTTCAAGGTCCCGGGATTTCTTGGTGGTATCCGCTCTTACATCCGGCTATCTTTCAGGTATGTGTGGCCGATTTACCCTGCATGCACCGGCAGCCGACATACTGGATGCATTTGACATCGATGCGCTGCCGGTGGGCGTTACACTCGCGCCACGGTACAACATTGCGCCCTCGCAGGATATTGCCATCGTTCGAATGGACGACAAAGGCCGCCACCTGGGACTCGCCCGCTGGGGTCTGGTGCCCGGCTGGTCGAAGGAAGCCAGGTCGCGCTATTCGACCATCAACGCGCGGGCAGAATCCGTCGCGGACAAACCGGCCTACCGCACCCCGTTTCGACGCAAGCGTTGCCTGGTGCCGGCAGACGGTTTTTATGAATGGCAACAGGCTGCGGACGCCAGGGTTCCCTACTATATTTGCAGGCAGGACCGGAAGGTGTTTGCCTTTGCTGCGCTGTGGGACCACTGGTCGGGCGATGATGACGCGTTTGACAGCTGCGTGATCATCACGGCACCGGCCAGCGGCATCATGACGAAGCTCCATGCACGGATGCCGGTCATTCTCGATCCGGCGGACTACGACTCCTGGCTCGATCCGGATATCATGGATCCGGGCGCCATCGCCCCCTGCCTCGACACCACCGCGCCCACCAGCCAGCTGACCGCCTGGCCGGTCAGCACCCGGGTGAACAGCCCGAAACATGAAGATCCCCATTGCCTGGAAACTCGCTGAATGCGCGAAGTGCGGCAATATGTCGCGGTTTTATGTGCGCGGGTTCACAAAATCAGTTATAAAAACCAGCATTTAGCTCGAAGCCCTCATTTTCCCTCAAGGGAACTCCCAGCCAGCCGTTAGTTCCAATAAGTAAGCATATTCTTATATTCGTAATATTTAACACACTATTGGTAAGGAGTTTTCTATGTACTGGGATGCACTCACCGTCAGCGGCGTTTTTGTCTCCATCGTGCTGTCCATGGCGAGCCTTTATCTGTCCCGGCTGTCACGCCAGTAGCGAACTAGCGTCCGGCCCACCACAGGCGCAGGCGCAGACCGATGCCCGTGGTATAGCCCCGCGCGACAAAGCGTATGTTGCCGGCGGGATCGAGGATGAAGCTGGCCGGTACGCCGCGAACGGCATAGTCGCGTGCGATATTGTTGCCCGGGTCATGCAGCACCGGGTAATCCACGCCCTCTTCCCGCATATACGCACGGATAGCGTCGGCCTGGCCCTCGTCGATGACAACCGTCAGCACCGCGTGATCATCGGCGATGGCGTCGATGGTGTCCTGTTCCAGCCCGCAAACCGGGCACCAGGTGGCCCAGAAATGCACCAGTGCCGGTTTGCCGCGCAGGTCGGCAAGCGTTACCGGCGTGCCGTCGAGCAGGACACCGGTGATATCGGGCGCCGGTCCCCGTGGCGCGTCGCGCGTCATCCATGCCTGCAGCAGCAGGAAGGCCAGCAGGACCAGGGCCAGTTCCAGCAACCAGCGCGGCCAGCGGCGTGTTGTTTTATTCACGGTACAGAAAAATAATGATCTTCCGGTGATTACAGTAAAGGCTTAGAGTCCGCAAAGATTCATACAAACAATGCATGTTTATCGTCGCGATCTTCGCACCCTTGCGGCGGAGACTGTCTATTCCGTGCCGCCTTCATCTTCTTCCGGCACTCCCTGCCACAGCATCTGGTAGCCAAGTTCATAGGTCTCGTCACAGAACTCGGCCAGTGCCTGGAATTTCTCCTTGAAGATCCTGTCGGCATGCGATTTTTCATGCTGCTCAAACGAGTTCCAGAAGGTCACGATGGCCAGCTCGCCCTGCTTGATCTTGGTGGCGGTCTCGTTGTCTGCCGGGGTATCGCCAACCGTACCCTCCTCCGAGATGAATCCTGAATATTTGTAAACCTGTCCGGCGATGAAGCCGCCATTGTCGTCGCCATAGGTGTTTTTGACGACGTTGCACATCTCGCCAAGTGCCAGCTCGACATCTTCCACGGTGACGCCGTCCTTCAGGTCGACCACGTTGAACAGCATGACGCAGCCAAACGGTATTTCTATCGGTGCAAACATAATATGACTCCCTGGTTGGAAACCCTATAGTACGAAAACACAGGTAAAAGTTCTGTTACAACAATGAAAACATGCGTGGTAAGCAGGTAGACAAAGGTTCATACCATGAGCTTGCGTCGTACCAGAATTGCCGCTATCACATAACTGACCAGTGCATAGCCCGCCAGTACGGCAAGGTGCAGCACGGGCTGCGCCAGTTCGGCACCGGCCACCAGACCGCGTGTCAGATGTACGGCATGGGTCAGGGGCAGCAGGTAAATGGCGCCGCGCACCGCTTCAGGCAATGTCTCGACGGGGTAGAAAACCCCGCAGAGGATAAACATCGGTGTCACCACCAGTACGAAGTAATAGCTGAAAAAATCATAGGTGGTGGCCAGCGAACTCATGATTATCGCCGGCCCGGCAAAACACAGGCCGATGAGGAATACCACCGGGATGACCCACAGGGCCTGCCAGCCCTGTGCAACACCCAGCACGGCGGCAACGACCAGGATGGCAATGCCGCTGAACAGGGCCTTGGTCGCACACCACAGCATTTCGCCGGCGACGATGTCATCGACGTCCAGCGGCGTGGCGAGAATTGCCTCGTAGGTCTTTTGCGGGACCATGCGCGTGAACACCGAGTACATGCCTTCGAAGCTGGCCGTGGTCATGGCGCTGGAGGCGATGATGCCCGAAGCGAGGAAGGCGAGGTACGGCATGCCGGCCATGTCCCCGACGAAGTGACCCAGGCCGAAGCCCAGTCCCAGCAGGTACAGCAGCGGTTCACCGAAATTCATCAGCATCGCCGGTATCAGCAGCTTGCGCCAGACGAGAATGTTGCGGCGCCACACATACAGGGCACCGGGCCGAATGCGTGGCAGATACAGTGTGTCCATCAGTCGCGCAGCTCGCGGCCGGTGAGACGCAGGAAGACGTCCTCGAGGCCCGTGGGACGATGCACGAACCGCAGGGCATGGCGGTCCTTGAGTTGCTCAATCAGGGGGGCGGGATTCTGTGTGTAACAGTACAGGCTGTTGCCCATCTGCTCCAGGCGGCAACCGCTTTGACGGGCAAGCTCCTGCAGGGTGTCGCCTTCCCCGCGCACCTCGATAACGTCCGTCTCGACGTGCTGCCTGATGAGTTCCGCCGGCGAGCCCTGTGCCAGGATGCGCCCGTGATCCATGATGACCAGCTCGTCGCACAGGCGCTCGGCCTCTTCCATGTAGTGCGTGGTGAGCAGCAGTGTCTTGCCACGGCTCTTCAGTTCGGTGAGCCGCCCCCAGATAACATGCCGCGCCTGCGGGTCCAGTCCTGTGCTGGGTTCATCCAGTACCACCAGTTCCGGCTCGTTGATCAGTGCGCGGGCTATGGTGAGACGGCGCTGCATGCCGCCGGACAGGGCATCGGGCTTCGCCTTGCGGCGCTCGCCGAGCGAGACAAACTCCAGCAGCGTATCGATGCGGGCATCAATCTCCGGGCCGGCCAGCCCGAAGAACGAGGCATATACCGCCAGGTTTTCCTCCACGCTGAAGTCCGGATCGAGGTTATCTGCCTGCGGTATGATGCCGGTGCGCGCACGGATTTTTGCGGCATGCTGCTGTACCGCCAGCCCGAAGATCCTCAGTTCGCCGCTGCTGACCGGCGTCAGCCCCATGGCCATGCGCAGCGTGGTGGTCTTCCCCGCCCCGTTCGGGCCGAGAAATCCGAAGCATTTGCCGGGTGCGATATCGAAGTCGATAGCGTCGACTGCACAATAGTCGCCAAATCGTTTGGTGAGCTTGCGGGCGGAGACGATGGGTGTGTCAGCTAGTTGTGCTGCGGCCGGTTGCATGGCCGCATTGTAGCGGGTTTAGGTGGGTTTAAAGCGCCTGCGACGAATTCATTTTGCTGTAGTGGTGGCTTACAGGCAGTATATATCTCGCGCAAAGGCGCCAAGGCGCAAAGTAAACAATAAAGCAACAGCCACAGAGGACGCAGAGAAGCATTATGCCATCCCCGCCTTCGCGGGGATGATAAACATTATGCCGGCAGGAAGTCGATCGGGTAGGTAATGGTGACCTCGTTGACGTCCTTGGCGCCGAAGTTGAACAGCTTCACGCGGGACGTGATCTTGCTGCCCAGTGCCGGATCGCCGAGTTCGCTGGAGACGATATCGCAGCGGGTAACCTTGCCGCTGGGTGCGATGGTCAGGCGCAGCACCACCTTGCCCTGCAGGTTCGGGTTCTTGCGCAGCGCGCGGTTGTAGACGCTGTAGATCGAACCCTTGTTGCGGTCGAAGATCATCTGGATCTCCTCGATGCTGCGTCCGGCCGAGCGGCTGCCCTTGCCCTTGCCGCCAACGCTGCCGGTCTCGGCATTGCCGGCCGGGCTCTGTACGGTCGTGGTGGAGCGACCGGCCAGCGAACCGCCGCCGGTATTGCGGCTCAGCGATGCGGTCTTGATGCCGCCACTGGAGCTGGTGGTACCTGCGGTCAGGATGGCGCGCTCGGTCTTGCTTGCCTTGCCGCCGGCCTGGGACAGATTCTTGTTGCTGAAACTCCTGGTTACCGTGTTCTGGCGCAGGTCAGACAGTGAATCGCTCAGTGCCAGCAGCCCGGACTTCTCGGCCTTCTGGCGTGCCGTGACCCTGGGCTTTACCGGTTTCGGTTTGTTGACCACCACCTTTTTCGGCTTCTTCACCGGTTTCGGTTTTTCCACCTTTTTCGGCAGCGGTTTTTTCACCTCAACTTTCGGCGGCGGTGGCGGCTTGATGATTTCCTTTTCGAAGATCAACTTCGCCAGCCGCGGCGGATTCTCCTCCACCGGTTTTTCTATTTCCGGCAACGGCAGGAAGGGCATGAGCAGGCCGAGCGCGATTACGATCAGCAGGTTATTGCGAGCGATGCGATTGAAGTGCCGGTCGTCGTCGTTCGCCACACCCCACGTCATATAGAAATTCAGCGCCCCTGCCGGCATCAGACTTCCTCCAGGGGCTTCTGCATGACCGCCAGCGATACGCGGTGGTAGCCGGCTTCGACGCAGGTCGCCATGACCTTTTTCAGCAGGCTGAAGGGGATGTCTTTGTCGCCCATGATGGTGGCTTCCACTTTCACAGGCTCGTCGGATCGTTTCTTCTGCAGGGCCGCAGCAAGCTCACTGCTCAGCGCGGCCTTCAGCGGTGCGAAGGTCGCACCCTTGGTATTCATGACGGCATCAACCGGTGCAATGACCTTGCCATGCAGCAGGACATTATCCGGATTGACCATGATCACAACGGTTACCCGGGGCTGTTCCTCGGACACCGATTCCGGCAAAACCACGGACTTGTGTGTCGGCAGCACTTCACCATCGGATGAGTTCACCAGCAGGAAGAATACCAGGATGGTGAAGATATCCATCAGCGACACGAGATTGATCCCCAGGGCGCTGCGCTTGCGCTTGTGGTGCTTCTCCATCCGCAGGGCGCGGCGTGACATTTTCATTTGCCGGCCATCCTCGTGCTTGTGTTCGTGAGCGGTGCGTCACCGATCGCGATTTCTGGGAACAGCTCCGCGCTTTGAACGCTGCCCGCCACCACGACCTGTGTGACCCGCACCCGGTCCATAACCTGTACGAGTGTGTCGTAGGGGGTATCGCTCTCCAGCAACAGGGTGGCGTCGAGCTTCTCGGGGAAGCGCGCCTTGATCTGTCGCAACAGCAGCGAGAGCTGTTCGTAGTCGTATTCACCGTTCACCCGGGGCAGGCGTCTCAGCAGCCCGCCCTCGCGGTCACCCACAGCAATACTGTTGCCGCGCACGATGATCTCCAGGTTGAACAGCGGTTCCTGGATATTCTGCTCCTGCTCGGCCGCGGCCGGCAGGCTGAGTTCCAGCACCGTCATGCGCGAGAACACGGCTGTGATCAGCAAGAACGGCACCAGTATCACCATCAGGTTCATGAACGCGGTGATATTGATGTCCGCCGGTTCCTGCATCAGCCGGCGGCGATTCAGGCGACGTCTCATCCGGCCTTTGCTCCGCCGCTGACCGGGCTATCCGTCAGGCTGTTGAGAAACTTCACCGAGGCCATCTCCAGGCTGTCGACCATTTGCGTGGTCTTGGTCTGCAGCACGGCATAGATCAGCAGCAACGGAATGGCAACCATCAGGCCGAAGGCCGTGGTGTTCATTGCCACCGAAATACTCGCGGACAGCATGTCGGCCTTCTCCGAGGGGTTGGCAGCGGCCACCGCGGTGAAGGCCTTTATCAGGCCGATGATGGTGCCGAGCAGGCCGAGCAGCGTGGCAATATTGGCGAAGGTCGCCAGGTAGCCGGTGCGCTTCTCGAGATTCGGAACCGTTTCCATCAGGCCCTCTTCCATCGCGATCTCGACATCATCGCGGCGGCGCGAGGTGCGTGCACGACTCAGGCCGTAGCTGAAGATATGGCTGATGGCCGAGCGTGATTTTTCGGTCAACAGCGCCACCTGCATCAGATCACCCTTTGCAAGATGCGGTTGAATCCTCTTCCACAGGCGGTGGTTGCTGGACCGCGCCAGGCTGAGATAAAACCAGCGCTCGATCGCGATCGCCATGCCCAGTGCCAGCACGATGACGATCGGATACATGAAGATACCGCCGGACTGGAAGAATCCGACCACGGTGTTATACATATCCATAGTGATACTCCTGTTGCTTCCCCTTGGGAGGTGGCTTGCCGTGCCACGTCGCTGTTGTCCTTATCGACATGCCATTGGCAAGGTTTACACGCCTTGTTACCTTATATCTCCGGCTCATTCGGAACTGTGAACTGCTTCATAGTATTCAAGTTCTCTGAGAAACACGTCACGGTCGATGGGTGCAAGGATCTCATCGACCAGGCTGTTCAGCGGCCGCCCGGCGAGATCGCCCGCCTCGGCCGATTTCCACGGCACGATGTGCAGTGCCTTGGGCAGCTCCTGGCTGCCGGTAATGGTAGCGCCCTCCAGATCGAGCTGGTCGGCGGCGTGGATTGGCGCGATCCACAATAAACTGATTAGGCAGATCACCGACAATTTTGCAGGAGCGCAGGCATGCGCGAATAACTGTGTCAGATTCGTTCGCGGACAACGTCCGCTCCTGCAGGTGCTGTTATTCTGCATGTTCATTTCTTCGCCTCCGCGGTCATCTTCTCGGGTTTGTCTGCGGGCACCTGTTCACGCAGCTTCGCGATCCACTGCTGTAACTGCGCATCATCGGATTTCGTCAACTGCTGATAGCGCTCGTAGTGCGCCAACGCCAGCACCGGATCCGGGAGGTACCTGTCGTGCAGTAGCGCAAGGTTCCAGTGCAGGTCGGCGTGATCCGGCGACCGTTCCAGTCCGGCGTTGTAGGCGGCGCGTGCCTTCTCCAGGTGGCCGCTGCGGCGATACAGTATGCCCAGCTGGTTCCAGGCCTCGGCCATGCCGGCATCGGCATCCAGCGCCGCTTTGAAGGCTGCCTCGGCGGCAGTACTGTCACCAAGCATGGTTCTGACAATACCGAGATTGACCCATGGTCCGGGCAGGTTCGGCCTTGCGGCAGTAAGATGTTCGAGCTCTTCCGCCGCCTTGTGCCAGTCCTCTTTTGCCATGAGGGCCAGGACATAGCGATGCTTGCCTTCGGCATCCTTCACCGGTGCCGCAGGTTTCGACGGTGTATCACTGGTTGGCATGACATTGTTGTCAACGGGTGCACTGGCACAGCCGGACAGTAATGCGGCTGCAAGCACGAGTGCCAGTAGCGGTATATTTATTGTTGTCATTCCCGCGCAGGCGGGAATCCAGCGGCAAATGTTGCACAGTGGCAAAATTTCCCGCCTGTATGAAAACAGGGTCAACATACTCAAAGGCCTGTGGAATACGGACAGGCTGGATTCCCGCCTCGGCAATTGCTCCCTGCATTGCTCTACCTCCTGCATCCCTGCAGTCGTGTGCGGGAATGACGGGGAATTGTTGATACTTTTAGCGAAGTTCGGCCACATGGGACGCACCCCTCTCCTGTTTTGCGTACTGCGCAGGGACCAGTTGCGCCAGTGCCTGCAGGCTCTTGTCGATCCAGGCATCGTAGTGCCCCGCCTCGACACGTGCTGCATTGGTCTCGTGCAGGGTGATGGCCTGCTCCTCGAACGGATAGGCCTGGTCTTCCAGCAGGATGTCGTACTGTTCCAGTGCCTCGGCATCGAGGTTCTTCGGTCGTTCCGACTGCATCAGTGCGGTGGCCAGGTGACTGTAGATTTCAGCTGTGTAGAACGCAGCCGCGGTCGTGACCCCGGCCACCTCGTAGGACGCGGCCTGTTCGAATTGTTGCAGTGCCTCCTGCATCAGGCGTTTCTTGGTCTCAAGTGTTTTCTTCAGCGGCAATGTAATCCGCGCGTCCTGGTAGCGGGCATACTGTACGCGTGCCAGCGTCAACTGGGCGTTGGCGGCCAGGTAACGTGTCCGATCGGTGCGGCTACTGCCCGCCTTGCGGTTCGTTGTGATGATGTCTGCAAGCCAGCGATAGTATTCGCCGGTAGCGCCTGCGGATTTGTGTTGCTCCGCAATCCGGTGGCGTGCCTCGATCGCCGGCTCAAAGGGCTGCGGGAACTGGCGGATGTACTCGCTGTACATGCCGTTTGATTGCGCAGGCCGGTCCGCGCGGGCATACAGCTCGGCAGCCTGCCACAGGGCATCCCTGCGCAGGCTTGCATCCGTATGCTCGCGGCCGATGCGTTCAAATTCGGTGGCTGCCTGCAACGGTCGATCGCCGGACAGGTAGGCCGTGGCAAGACGGCGCGTGACCTCGCCCTGGCGCGGATCATCGGGGAATGCAGTGCGGAACTGCTCGAGCATGCCGGTGGCCGCCTGCCAGTCCTGCAACTGTAACAGTCCGGCTGCAGCATCGTATTCTGCAGTCGCGATAATACTGGCACCGGGAGCAGCAGCACGCACACGCTGGAAATGTCCGACGGCGGCGGACATGTCACCGGCGCTTTGCGCAGCTTCACCCTGTTTGTAGATAGAAGCCGCAAGCCTCTCTATTAACTCTGGTTTGTTCTTGTCGTCAGCCGCAGTGCGCGTCAGCACCTGCTGATAGGCCTGCTCGGCATGCAGGTAGTCCTCGAGATCGAAGTAGGCGTGTGCCTGCACCGTCCAGGCGACCCGCTGCTGGGTAGTGGTGGCGGCCTCATTGTCGATCACGGCCTGGGCAACCTCGATGGCGCGCTGGTTATGATGGATAGCGAGCAGCTGCTCGGCAGAACGGGTCAGGACGGCCAGGGACTGCGTGTGATCCGGAAAGCTCGTTGCGAAGCGTAATGCGTTTTCGATCGACTGCTCGTGCCACGTCTGTTTCGCTGTACCCTGCAGCGTTGCTTCATGTTTGTTACGCGCCAGTACTGAAGCATAGCCGGCATCGGCTGCCTTCCCGTGCATGTCGTAGTTATACGCCGTGATGACATATTCATCGGCTGCTGCCGCGTACTGTCCTGATTCAAAAAGCAACTCGGCCAGCAGGAAATTCATATCCGGTGCGGCCTTGTCCTGCGGGAAGGAACCCAGGAAACTACGATACCAGTGTGCCGCCTCGGCGTAGTCGGCCGGTTTGCGGTGTTTTTGCGCCAGTGCATGGTAATGCCGTGACAGGTCGGTCATGGTGACCTTCAGGAAACCCATGACTTGTTCCGATTCAGCCGGGTCATGATGCTGCCAGTAATCGCTCTGCAGGTTGTAGCGCTCCACAAAATCCTTCTTGCCCTGCAGCACCAGTGTGGGGAACTTGCCCTGACGGTAGGTCTCGATCACACGCATCTGGAAGGCCGGTGCCTGCGCGTGGTAAGGATTCTGTTCGACGAAGGCGTTGAACGTCTCCGCGGCATCATTGAAACGTTCCTTGCCGAGATACAGCAGGCCCAGCCGGTCGTAGACAATGTCCTCGTAGGGGCGCCCGCCCTTCCCGGTGAAATAGTCGGCAACGCTCGCCGCGCCCTGCTCGTACGAGAAGCTCAGGCTAATGACTCGCAGTGTGTCATTTACACGCTCGCGTTCGGCACGCGCGAGTTGTGTCAGTCGTTCGTCGCCGCTCAGCGTGCTGTCGATCTTCAGGTCCAGCAGGGCGGTAAAGGCATCCAGGCCGTCGGTAAACATACCCTGCTTGAAATAACTCCAGCCCAGCTTGTAGAGCGCCTGTTCATGGAACGGACTGTCCTTGCCCGCGTCAACCACAGCCTGATAGGAGTTTTCCGCGGCACGGTATTTTTTCTGCACGAACAGGATCTCGCCGCGGCGAAAGCGGGCTTCAAGCCAGTGCTTGCTGTCCGGATATTCGCGCACCATTCTAGCCAGCGCGGCGAGTGACTTGTCCGGCTCGCCACCGAGTTCATAGGCGCGCGCCAGCTGGTAGAGTACCGAATCGTTATTCTCGCGCTGTGGATAGTTCTTCAGGACCTTCTGATAGAGTGTGATCGAGTCCTGTACCTGCTGTGGATACAGCGAAACGGCCTTGTCGATATCGAAATCGGCCTGCGGCAGGACCTCGGCCTCGAGATTGATGTCGGCAAGCCGGCGCATGGCATGCGGGCGAGCATCGGTTTCATCGTCGGTGGCGAGGAAGTTACGATAGGCATTCATCGCCTGCTGTTCACTGGACTCCACCGGTACATCCGTCATTTTTACCGGTCGCTTGCTGAGATCGCCGATGGTCGGTGCGTTGTCGCCACCGCCCATAATGGAGCAACCGCCCAGCAGCAGTGCGGCGAGTACCGTGACAGGCAGGATCCGTGTCATGGCGTGGTCCCCTTGCCGGCGATCTGCGCGCTGTCATAGGTCTGCGCCAGTGCGAAGCGGGCCTGTACGATGTAGGTGTCCAGGCGTTCTTTTTGCTGTTCCAGCTCGCGGACGGCGATTTGCTCAAGCAGCTTGCCCTGGGCAAGATGGGTAGACTCGGTGCGCGCCAGCAGTTCCTCGATGCGCGCCTTGTTGCGAATGATGCGTGAGTCAAAGCCGGTAAAACTCGCCGGTGTGACGGTATCAGCGATTTGCAGCGAATCAAGGTTATCCCGGGTTTGCCCGAGCAGATCAGACACTTCGGCCAGCTGTCTTTTCGCTTCCCACAGGCGTGGTTTGTATTCACTATTCAGGCGCCAGTAGAGAATCCCTTCGAGACGTGTCCGTCTTTCATGCAGCAGGTTGGTCTGTGCATTCCGCGGGAGTGCGGCGACTGCTGATTTGATGTCCTGCAGTCGTTGCCACTGCTGCGTCTCCTCGGCATTGGCAAGCCAGACCGGATTGCCCTGTGTCTCGATTTGCTCCAGGCGTTTGCTAAGACGCTGGAGACGTTGTTGCAGTGCAGCCCGGTCACCGGCCTGGAGGGCGGCCTGGGCCGCGGGTTTGTGCTGTGCGAAACGCTGCTCGCGTCCGTCCAGCATGTCATCATAGGCTTCAATGGCCTGTGCCCACCTGTTCAGGTTGTTGCGCAGTGTCAGGAGGTCACGGTAGTTCTTCACGGCTTCCTGGAAGTCGTGCGCGGCCATCAGCGTGACCTGATAGCGCAACACCGGGTTGTCAGTGTCGAAGCTGAGTTCCTGCAGCCAGCCGGTGCCGCTGCGTAGATCCTGCGCCTGCAGCACCTCAAGCAAGGCGCCTCGCCGGATAGCGGCAATGGACTCGTCCAGGTAATCCTGCTCGCTGTAGAGCGTGCCAATGGCATCATTGTAATGTTTGACCGCACGACCCTGCAGGCTCATCTTGGTCATGGCATAGGGTACGGCCAGCAGGGCTTCCTGGACGGCGGGATCGGTCGGGTCGCGTTTGCTCAGTTCAAGCCAGGGCACCAGCGCGCGCCCGAACAACTCGTCCTCGGCGTCGGCCCAGCCTGCCCCCAGCAGCGCCTTGCTTGACAATGGACCCTCAAGCCGCACGCGGTTCAGGGCGTCACGCGAGGACTCGGCCTGTCCATCCCGCAACAGGCTGTAGCCAAGCGCAAGGTTGGCCTTGTCACGCAACAGTCGGTACTCCTCGCTGTTTGCGCTGATATCACCGATATTGTCGAGGTAATCGAAGCCGTCGGCCTGGCGTGCACTGCGGATCTGCGCCACGCCGAGGTTATAGGCCAGATAGGGTGACCAGACCCGGTGCTTTTTGACATCTTCCAGAATCTCGATGGCCTGCTCGTTGGCGCCGATTTGCAGCAGCACCAGACTGGCGAGGTGGGCGCTTTCCATCCGGGTGCCCTTGCTCATGTCGCCCTGTACCTGGCCGATGGCGCGCAGGGCCCGTGCCGCATCACCGCGCTGGTAGGAGATCTTGGCGAGGTAGTACCAGGCGCGGTTGCGGGTCTGTTCGTCGGTGGTTTCCTCGGTCAGCAGGCGCTGGAAGATACTGTCGGCCTCGTTGCGCAGTCCGTAGTTGAGGTCCAGGCCACCGAGCAGCAATTCGGCCTCCTCGGCATGGTTGGGCAGGCGTTCCTGTGTCTGTGCGATATGCGTACGCACGATGCTGTTGAACCAGTCGTCCTGGTAGTATTGATACAGCACTTCGCCGTATTGCAGGTCCCGGGCGCTGGAAGGAGCGTTGTCCGCAGTAACAGGCGCACCAATCGTTAACAGAATGATGAGGGCACACTGTTTCCAGATTTTCAGCAGGCTGGATTTAGTTTCTGTAGGAGCGGACGTTGTCCGCGAACATGCTCTGCATGTACCAATGTATTCGCGCATGCCTGCGCTCCTACAACAGCAAAACAAACCAAAGAATGCACGGCAAATCCAGGCGATCATGAGAATTTAATTATTCCCATTCCCTGATGCTGAAATCGGGCTGCTCGCTGCCCGGATTGTCGACGATCTTGAGTTCGATGAATTTCGCACCCAGCGTCTTGTTGAGTACGTGTGTCGCACCTCGCCGGTAGTCGCGGCCGTTCGGTCCCTTGCCGGTATAGATCGCGACCAGCTCGTGTTCACCGGCCTTCAGGTTGCCCATGTACAGGCGCTGGATACCGCCACGGTGCAGTGCTTCGACCTCACGCCCGGTGTACAGGTAGTTCGTGACGACCTTGTCGTCGACCTTGAGCTGTACCGAGTCCAGCGAGAAGAACTTGCCGACATCCAGTGACACGAATACGGCAACCTGCGTGTTCGACGGATACAGCAATTCCTCCTCGAGAATGAACAGGTCGCGGTTGAGTGCGATCACATCCTCCTTGAGGGACTGGATATTTTCGTCCAGGCTGGCACTGTCCGCGGGCGGTTCAGCCAGTAGGTGGGTAGCCATCAGCAGGCACAGGCCCGCTATCAGTGGTCTGGCAACTCGTACCAGTAGTTTTTGCTGCAACATCTCGGACCTCGCTCACGGCGCTGAACAGTTATGCTATCTACAGGTATGTCGGTCTGCGGTACGGAAAATTGACCTGTATCGGTCAATTCGATACCTGCAGGCATTGTGAGGGAATCAGGGATTGCAGAGTGTGACCCGGATCACAGTATGCGGGGGTATATGAAACACTGTAGGAGCGCAGGTATGCGCGAATAATTGATAAACGCGGAGCTTGTTCGCGGACCGCGTCCGCACCTACAAAATCAATCCGCTACGGTGCATGGAACACAGCCTACGGCTGTTGCTCTACCCGTGCCAGACCGTCTGAATAGTGCAGCAACCCTTTGTTATCAATGATAATGGCCTCGGTATCCAGCGTACGATTGATCAGTGCCAGCCCCGCCTCCACACCCAGCACGAACACGCTGGTAGACAGCGCGTCGGTATCGGTAGCAGTCTGGCCGATAATGCTGGCGCTGTGAACCTCGCGGGCCGAGTCCCCGGTGCCGGGATTGAGAATGTGGTGATAACGCACCTCGCCCTCATCGAAGTAGCGCTCGTAATCGCCCGAGGTGGAGATGGCCGCGTCTTCCAGCGGGATCATCGACACAATGCCCTCTTTGCGTGGATCACGGATGCCCACCTGCCAGGGGCGTTTCCAGCGCTTGCCCATGACGCGGGTATCGCCGCCCGCGCTGACCAGAGCATTAGTGATGCCGGCGTCGGCCAGCAACGCGATACAGCGGTCGACGCCATAGCCCTTGGCGATCCCGCCGAGATCAATGCGCACGCCCGGGCGCAGGAAACGTATGGTTGACTCCGCTTCATCGATGACGACATGGCGATAGTCAATCGCCGGCAGTGCCCCGGTCAGCTGCGCGGCGTCGGGTTTCCTGCCGGTGCGGAAGTCATAGTGCTGACCGGCACTGGCATAGGTGATATCAAAGGCGCCGCCGGTCGTAATGGAATAACCGAGTGCCCGCTTGACCAGCGCAAGCAGTTCCGTGCTGACCCGCACCGGTTGCCCGGCCGCGTCCATATTGACGCGCGACAGCTCGCTGTCGGGCCGGTAGGTACTCATCAGACGGTCGATACGCCGCATCTCGTCGAGCACCGAGCGGGTCAGCGCCCTGCCCTGCGCAGCGTCGGTAGTCCACAGCTCGACGGCGACCGCGGTTCCCATGATGGCCGCTTCCTCGCGGTGCCAGTCGGCTGCCACGGGGAATAATGCCAGCAGTGCTGTCATGAACAGGAGAACTCTGATGCGCATTGTCAGGATGATACGCCGGGCCGGCTCACGGGGGAAACTGACGGCAGGCCTGGATCAGCTTGTCGATTTGACAGCCTGATCGATGGCCACCGCCAGATCGGCGAATCCTTTTTTGAGCCGCTTGTAGTCTGCAGGTTCCAGATCGGTGCCGGAATTGAGGTGGGTGCTGATCAGAATCTCGTAGTCACGTGCCGCCTTGCCAACATCCGGACACCCATAGGAGCCGGCCGAACCGGCGAGCTTGTGCACCAGCATGTGCAGCTCGGACAATAGCCCACCCGTATCCCTGTCGGCGTGCAACGAGTTGACAATACCAACGATGCTCTCCAGCTTTTCCGGTAGCCGCAGTACGTAGCTTCTGAATAACTTGTCAAGCTCCTGCCGGAATGCATCCTGGTCAGGCTGCAGATCCGTCTGCCTGGATTCATGGGAACGGCTCTTCATGCGTATAGCGTGATATGTGGTGGTGATACCTTCATGCTGCTTTGGTCAGATCGAGCAGGGTTTTGAGGAGGCCTGCCCGGGTGGTTTTTGATTTGACAATGGTTGCATCGAATACATCGGGGGTCATATCAGATGGCTCGTTTTCTGAAAATACGGCAACCGGGTATTTCAGGGCCCGAATGTCGGGTAATAGTTCAAGGCCGGTTCCATCCGGGAGATTGATATCGAGCAGGACCAGGTCGAAGTATTCATCCATCAGACGGCTGCGTCCCTCGCTGACACTCGTGGCTGGGATCACTTCCCAGCTGTCATCCAGCATGGTCTGCAGGAGCCTGATAATATCCGGATCATCCTCGACATGGAGAATCCGACGGCCGGTCGCGACCACCGGTTGTATACCCAGCAATACACTGCTTACCAATTGCTGCTGTTCGACCGGTTTGTCAATCCAGTCGACGATAAAGTCCGGTTGACTGTCCAGGCTGTCTTGCACCTCCGATGCGTTGACTGAAACAACGATCACGGGAATCTTAATTCCGTTTGTCTCCAGTTCGTGGATGAATGACAGACCATCCATGCCAGGCAGGCCCAGGTCAAGGACCATGATGTCGAATTTTCCGGCATTGATGAGTTCCCGGGCGGACTCTGCATCCTCGGCCTGCTCGATATCAAATCCGGCAGCGCGCAACAGAAATTCACTGAGCACGGCGAAATCATCATCATCCTCGCAGATCAGAACACGCAATTTTCCTGCATGCTCCGGATTATCCGCCGGTGCGTTTGCAGAATCTCCCGAACTGACAGCAGGCGCCGTGTCCGATCTTTGGTCGCTGTTGATAAATGATCCGGTTACTGTTTCTTTTTCATCAGTGTCCACGCTATTACGTCCTCCATGAATAATCAGCCGAACACAATACGACGTGATATCTGCATGCGCACCATTGTACGGTACGTGATTTGATGGGCATGACTGAAGTTCCTGTCGCTATGATTATCGACCACGATCTGCCTTACCCTGGCAGAATAGTATAGAGTGCGAATCGGCTGCTGGCGGGGGTTCTTTAGTTGACCGGGCAGGAACGGACAGACAGTCAAGACTGCCGGCAACGCCACACCGGGCGCTGCCGTGCAGGTCAGATGACTGTCTTAAATGATGCCAGTGACGATATTCTGGAACGCCGTCAGGCTGTCCATCATGGCGGCGTTGCCAAGACCGTGGTTGGGAAATACGGTGGAGAAGTTCGCCGCTTCATTATGCAGCGCCATGTAATTCAGGATGACCGTCTCGACCAGCAGGTTGACCTGCAGGGCGGCCGGCGTGGCATTGGTCTCGACCGAGGCATCGGGACGCATCCAGCCGATCTGCTGGTGCATGGCCTGCTCGGCGGCAGTCGCGCCCAGCAACTGCGGGCGACCACCCGGGTTATACACCAGCATGAGCGAGGACGCGGTCGATGAATTGTCACCGGTCCAGACGCCCTTGCCGCCGCCATTGGCAGTGTCGTCGGTCATGCCGTTGCTGAACACCGACCCGTCGCTATAGACATAGACCATGATCGGCAAGCCGAGACGAGCCGCATAGTCCAGGCAGGCGCCGATGCAGCGTCCGGCACGCAGGTCGCGCAACTCGCCGGTCGCACGGTCGCCCGTGTGATAGTCGTAACCACCCATGGTCACGGTGCCGGCGCCGGCAAAGCCGTTTACCACCATCTTCATGACCGAGGCAGTCTTGCGGAATTCGCTTTCGTTATTGAACTCGGTGGTCGAGAAGATACCACCGGCACCGACAATATTCGTATCCGAGGCCGGGTCCAGCTGACTCGGCGTGCCGAAACGATCGGCGATATCGGCGGCCTTGACGTAGCCGCACCGCACCAGGTCCTTGATGACGGCGTCGGCCGTGACCTGGGTACTCACCTTGTCGAGCTTGAATTTGCTGATGCGTTCGATGGACTCCATGACGGCCACGGCATCGGCCTGCGTCAGCACGCCGATCAGGTCACCGGTATCGACCATGCCGGTCACGTCAGACGGCCGGTCCACCTTGGTCGGCCGCAGGGCCGAATCGACCATCATGGCCGGGGCCATGGAGTTGGCGCCGGATTCCGAATTGCGCGAGCCGATCAGCTCCACCACACTGCCATAGGCCTTGATCGCCGGCGGTACCTGGGCCGTGACCGTGGAACTGTCCAGTACATATTTGGCCAGCCCGTACATCGGGTTGTGCGGATTATTACCGGTATCGTTGTCGGAACGTGCCGGGATGATTGCACCGTTGATGTTGGCTACTCTGCTGCCGGCCTTTTCCGTGATGCCCTGCAACAGGGCACTGGTGGAATGGAAGGCGATACCGAGGTCCGTGTTGATGTGATCCAGGCCGGTATTCGGATCGATGGAGTCCGGTCGCATATCACCCGGCAGGCCGAGTTTGCTGTAACCCTGCGTGGTGAGAAAATCCAGTTGTCCGCCCTGCTGTCCGACCAGCACGTTGGAGCCGGCAATGTTGGCACCACCGGCCAGGTCGAAGGCAATGAACGGGATCTTGCCAGCGCCAAGGGTACTGATACCGCAGGCCGTCTTGAGTGCCTCGATATCCGGTGACAGTGCGGCCGCGGCCTCGCGCGGATTGGCAAACAGGCCGAACAGCGTCGGGCCGGTCACCAGGCCCAGGCCCGAGGCCAGACCCTGGCCGAGGAATTCACGACGGGTCCGCGGCCGGCCGTGTTCGTTCAGGCACAATGGCTCGTTCAGGTCGCGGAATTTACGGTTCTTTGCCATGATCATTTCCTCGTTTTATTGCACCAGCATGGCGGCACTGCCGAGTGTTGCGGCACAGACCGACTTGACGACTTCCTCGGTCCGCTGTGTAGTTGCGCAGGTCGGCGTCGAGCCGGTTGCGCATGATGTCAGTATCGTGATCAGACTATCCAGTTCACCTGTAACATCGGCCGTATCCGGCTGATCTGTCAGGTTGGTGTTCAATACCCTGTCCATCAGGGGCACGATGACCATGTCACGTTTGCCGGCCGTGTCGAATGCCGTATTGGCGGCTGCGGGCGGCAGGCCGGCCTGGAAGAAGCCCGCGAAGTAGACATCGCGGCTGGTCTGGCCGTTGTCGTCGACCAGTGCATTGCAGTACTCGATGGCCATTTGCGAGACGGCCATCTGGTGGGCCGACAGGAAGCCCTCGAGGCCTTCGACGGTCGGCAGCTGCTGCTTCACGGTCTGGTAGACACTCTCGACATCGACCTGCTCACGACTGACGTCAGTGATGGTGGCCATGGTGGCGTCGATTTCCTCGAAGGTACGCAGGCCGATGACCGGGGCTTCCGGCAGATTCGGCGGTGTGCCCGGTGCCACCACAGGCGGCTCGGAGAAAGCGTTGGTACTGCCACCGAGC
>Ga0265306_10000329_pt1 | contig 22189 bp, 22 predicted proteins | sample Helome_3_FD_192493 | JGI IMG/M metagenome (GOLD analysis project Ga0265306, IMG submission 192493) | Marine sediment microbial communities from subtidal zone of North Sea - Hel_20160420 (Illumina Assembly) | ecosystem: Environmental > Aquatic > Marine > Subtidal zone > Sediment ... | reverse complement strand
TGTTTCAAAAAAATCCGGGAAGAATACATCAGAGTTTTTCTTATCCGGCCGGACAATGCCCTGGTGGCTATTGGGACTGTCCATGGTAGCAACCACATTTTCCACAGATACGCCAAACCTGGTTACAGATATTGTAAGGACGAATGGCGTTTCAGGGAATTGGGTCTGGTGGGCCTTTCTGATAACCGGCCTATTAACAGTATTTGTTTATGCCAAGCTTTGGAGAAAATCTAATGTAAATACAGATCTCGAATTTTATGAGATACGTTATGGTGGAGCTCCGGCAAGATTTTTAAGAAAGTTTCGCGCTATTTACCTTGGGGTTATTTTTAATGTAATCACTATGTCTGCGGTTACACTGGCAGCTATTAAAATTGGTGGAATTATGCTTGGGCTGGAACCTTGGCAAACCGTAATAAGCGCCGGATTAATTACAGTGACTTTCAGTGCATTAGGTGGATTTAAAGGTGTTGTTTATACAGATTTTTTATTGTTTTTTGTTGCAATGGGAGGCGCAATCGGTGCAGCATATTATTTGGTAAATCTTCCTGAAGTAGGTGGCATTGAGGCAATTATGGCCAACGAAAATGTCAAAGATAAACTGAATATCCTACCAGATTTTAGCAACAAGCAGGCATTAATAACTCTTTTTATTATACCCCTTGCCGTACAATGGTGGAGTTCATGGTACCCGGGGGCAGAACCTGGCGGCGGCGGATATATTGCGCAAAGAATGCTGGCTGCCAAAAATGAAAACCATGCTATTGGCGCAACCTTTTTCTTTAATATAATGCATTACGCACTGCGGCCATGGCCCTGGATCCTTGTGGCTTTGGCTTCATTAGTGGTTTATCCTGATATTGCTAGTATTCACGAAGCATTCCCAAACATGACGGAAGATAAATTAGGACATGATTTAGCATATTCGGCCATGCTTACTAAATTACCCAGCGGCCTCCTGGGCTTGGTTTTAGCTTCTTTAGTTGCTGCCTATATGAGTACAATTTCTACTCAGTTAAACTGGGGATCTTCTTATATTGTCTATGATTTTTATAAACAACAGATAAACCCCAATGCTTCGGAAAAACGATTGGTTGCAGTGGGTAGATTGTCCACTGTGGTCCTAATGGTATTTAGCGCTCTTCTTGCCTTGTTATTACAAAATGCACTTCAATTATTTGAAGTATTGTTGGTTTTTGGCGCAGGTACTGGTTTAATTTTTATTTTGAGGTGGTTCTGGTGGCGCATTAATGCCTGGAGTGAGATTACTGCCATGTTTGCTTCCGGGATAATATCCATTGTTCTTAAACTAACTGCGGTTGGGCCATTTTTATTTGCAGCAGAAACTGGTGTTTTCCCGGATTGGTCTGAGTATATTTTTGTTGTTTTAGTGACCACATTCATATGGTTGGCTGCTACTTTTATGACACAGCCCGAATCTAAATCGGTCTTAAGAGAATTCTATAAAAAAATTCAACCCGGAGGCCCCGGTTGGAAGAAAGTTATTAATGAAGCAAACTCGGATGGGGTCGTAATAGCCGATCCTAATGAAAAGTGGAGTGTTCCACAAGGTATTACGGCAATGGTTTTGGGTTGTGTACTTATTTATACCTGCATGTTTGCCACAGGCTATTGGATTTATGGTGAGATTAAACAGGCTTCCATATTAACGGTAATAGCAATTGTTTCCGGAATTTTATTAGCTCGCATCTGGAACCGCATGAAAGAAAATATTTTATAGAGATGTGAAAGAACGAATAATTTCCGTTGATATTTTTCGAGGCCTTACTATAGTCCTTATGATTTTGGTAAACACACCGGGGACCTGGTCAAATGTTTATGCGCCTTTTTTGCATGCCAAATGGCATGGTTATACACCCACGGATCTGGTTTTTCCATTCTTTCTTTTTATAGTAGGAACCTCCATAGCATTTGCATATAAAAATAAAACAACAAGCTCGGCTACCTATAAAAAAATTGGGGTGAGGACCTTAAAATTAATTGGTTTAGGCCTTTTCCTGGGAGCATTTACAATCCATTTTCCTTTTATTAAGGATTTCGAAAGTATCCGGTTTCCTGGTGTTTTGCAGCGTATTGGGGTAGTATTCTTTTTTGCGGCAGTATTGTTTATAAATTTTGACTGGAAGGTACTTCTTGGTATTTGTATAACAATAGTTCTTGGGTATTGGATATGGATGGGATTTATTCCTATTAATGGAATGGAACCAACATTTGACAGGGCACCAAATAACTGGGCTAACTATGTAGACCTAAATGTAATTGGCACCCATATGTACAAAGAGGATTATGATCCCGAAGGATTATTAAGCACCCTGCCTTCAATAGCTACTTCTTTGATGGGCATATTTACCGGTTTAATTCTTTTGTCAAAAAGAACCAAAAAGGAACTCCTTCTATTTGGATTGGGAGCAGCTTTAGTTGTTGTAGGCCATCTATGGGACCTGGTGTTTCCTATTAACAAGGCTCTTTGGACTAGCAGTTTTGTGTTAGTTACTGCAGGTTGGGCTAATATATTTTTGGCTTTGATTTATTATTTGTCGGATATTAAGGGGCTTAAATTCGGCAGTATTTTCCGATACGCCGGTTCTAATGCAATTACGGTTTATTTTTTGTCAAGCTTTGTTACCAAGATATTCTATTCAATAAAAATTAATGAGCAAACAACGCTTCATCAGTGGTTATTTCAGAATATTTACCTTCACGATTTTATGTCGGTTGAGTTATCTTCACTCCTGTATGGACTAACAGTCGTTTCATTCTATTTACTGCTGGCTTATGTAATGTACAGGCGTAAAATATTTATTAAGATTTAAAGTTTCTGGCAAAAACTTAAATATGTAAAGGAGTTTTAAAAATATTTTATAATCAGGATTGTAATTCCAGATAACGGGCAACGTACTTGCCAATTACATCAAATTCCAGGTTCACTATACTACCAATTTCATATTCCTTAAATCGGGTATGCTCATAGGTGTATGGAATGATTGCCACACTAAAGGTATTTTTTTCAGAATTTACGACTGTTAAGCTAACCCCGTCTACTGTAATTGATCCCTTTTCAATTGTAATATTATTAAGTTTCCGATCGTACTCAAAGGTAAACAGCCAACTTCCATCATTCCTGATAATTTTTCTACAAACAGCTGTTTGGTCTACATGGCCTTGAACCAGGTGTCCGTCTAATCTGGAGCCCATAACCATGGCTCGTTCCAGGTTTATTACTTGCCCCTCTATTAGTTCAGAAAGGTTTGTCTTTTGCAGTGTTTCATCAATAGCAGTAACTGTATAATAAGGAGCATCTTTTTCTACCACTGTCAGGCATACTCCGTTGTGCGATACACTTTGGTCTATTTTTAATTCGTCCGTTATAAGTGAACTAACCGTTATGTGAAGATTACTTCCTTCTTTTCGCAATCTGTGTATTTTGCCTAAAGTTTCAATTATTCCTGTAAACATGTATCGTTTAAAATAAGTAGTTTTGCTCAGTAAAAGTAGAAATAAAGAGTTTGATAACATGGAGGAAGTGGCAAAAATTAGGGTTGGGATATCTATTGGTGATTTAAATGGTATAGGAAGCGAAGTAGTGCTAAAAACATTTGAGGATTCCAGAATGACAGATTTTTGTACCCCAATTATTTTTGCATCAAACAAGACCATTTCGAAATTGAAGAACGATCTCAGGATTAATATTAACTACAATGGTATTAAGGAAGTTTCAAAGGCTATAGCAGGAAAGGTTAATGTAGTAAATGTCTGGACCGAAACTCCAAATATTAGCTATGGACAAGCAACCGAAGAAAGTGGCGCATATGCTTTAAAGTCACTTCGCGCCGCTGTAATGGCTTTAAAAAATAATGAGATAGATCTACTGGTAACGGCTCCTATTAACAAAAACAATATACAAACCAAGGATTTTAACTTTCCCGGTCACACAGATTATCTGGCGAGTGAATTGGAAGGAGAAAGTTTAATGTTTATGGTTACTGAGAATCTGAGAATTGGCTTACTAACAGATCACCTGGCCGTAAAGGATGTGCCCAGCGCCATTACCCCTAAACTGATAAGAAATAAAATCCGGATTATGGAAAATACCTTAAAAATGGATTTTGGTATACGAAAACCAAAAATTGCCCTTTTGGGGATTAATCCGCATAGTGGAGACAACGGAGTTATTGGCAAAGAGGATGATGAAGTATTAAAACCGGTTATTCGTGAATTATCAGATGAGGGGCATTTGGTATACGGCCCTTATGCGGCAGACAGTTTTTTTGGATCTGAGGGATATAAGAGCTTTGATGCAATTCTTGCAGCTTATCATGATCAGGGTTTAATTCCCTTTAAAACGCTCTCCTTTGGTAAAGGGGTCAATTTTACTGCTGGTTTGTCAAAAGTGCGTACTTCTCCAGATCACGGTACGGCTTACGAAATAGCAGGTAAAAGTGAAGCTGATCCGGGTTCCTTTGAGGAAGCGGTTTTTATGGCAATAAATATATTCAGGAAAAGAAAAGAGTTTCAAAAACTCATGAAAAATCCATTACAAAAACAAAAATTAAGACGGTGACAAAAGGGATATTACGACATTTGTTAGCAGCATAATACCTGGGAAATATATTTTCTTTTTAATTGGGATTTTAGAAAAAAAAAGTATCTTTGCACGCCTTAAACTAGTGTATAACGCCATGAAGAATAAGGAATACAGTATTCCTTTTGCAGGATTAAAACAAGGGAAGCACAAGTTTGAATATCAAATAGACAATACGTTCTTTGAATCTTTTGATTACCATGAATTTAATGATGCGGCCATTAAACTGAACATTGTATTGGACAAAATGGCTACGGTGCTTGAGCTTGAATTGAAGACAAAGGGTATAATAAATCTCTATTGTGATCTTACTAATGAACCTTTTGATCAGAAAACAGAAGCTTCTTTGAAACTTTTAGTAAAGTTTGGGGACGCCTATAATGATGAAGATGATGAAATACTCATTATTCCGCATGGAGAACATCAGGTTAATATTGCACAATACATTTATGAAATGATTGTGTTGTCAGTGCCTTCCAAGCGAATACATCCAGGTGTATTAGACGGCACATTAAATTCAGAAGCACTTAAAAGGCTTGAAGAATTACAACCAAAAGAGAATAAGAAGGACAAGAATAAAATAGATCCCAGATGGGAGGCATTAAAAAAATTACTAACGGATAAATAGATTACAAAATGGCACATCCTAAAAGGAAAATATCCAGAACAAGAAGAGATAAGAGAAGAACTCATGTTAAGGCTGTAGCGCCAACTCTTGCAAAGGATCCAACAACAGGAGAATTGCACCTTTATCACAGAGCGCATTGGCACGAAGGTAAATTGTATTACCGCGGGCAAGTTCTAATTGATAAGACAGAAGAAGAAACAGTATAGTTTACGCAGCTATAATTTTAAACTCCCACATGTGTTTGATGGGAGTTTTTTTATGGGGTAGACTAAAATCCTGAAATATCATCTTTTAAGCTAAAAAGTCCTAAAAATTGACTATTTTTCACGGATTTTCGACCATTTTTTAAGGTTTCTTGATAAAAACCACACTTACTATGGGCAGAATAACAGCAGCAATTACAGCTGTAGGGGCATACTTACCAGACTTCAGGTTAACCAATAAAATATTGGAAACTATGGTGGATACCACAGATGAATGGATAACCACCCGAACAGGAATTAAAGAAAGAAGAATACTAAAAGATAAGGATAAGGGCACTTCTTACCTTGCTATTAAAGCGGCAGAAAATTTAATAAGCAAGTCTAATGTGGATCCTGCAGAAATTGATCTGGTTATTGTGGGAACCGCAACACCTGACTTGCCGGTTGCTTCAACAGCAGCCTATGTGGCTTCAAAAATTGGCGCTGTAAATGCTTTTTCATTTGATATGCAGGCTGCTTGTTCTAACTTTTTATTTGGGATGTCTACTGCAGCGCGCTACATTGAATCTGGCAAATATAAGAAGGTCCTTCTGATAGGGGCAGATAAAATGTCTTCTATCCTTGATTATACAGACAGAACCACCTGCATTATTTTTGGTGACGGGGCTGGAGCTGTCCTCTTTGAACCTAATTTTGAGGGATTGGGAGTACTGGATGAATATTTGAGATCTGACGGTTCAGGAAGAGAATATTTAAGGATTGAAGCAGGGGGTTCACTAATGCCTTCCTCCGAAGAAACTGTCAAAAACAAATTGCATTATGTATATCAGGACGGGAAATCGGTGTTTAAATTTGCTGTTTCAAACATGGCCGATGTGGCAGTAAAAATTATGGAACGTAACAACCTTACACATGATGATGTAGATTGGTTAATACCACATCAGGCGAATAAAAGAATTATTGATGCTACGGCAAATAGAATGGAATTGGAAGCGTCTAAGGTGATGATGAATATAGTAAGATATGGTAATACAACTTCGGCAACATTACCATTGCTGTTGTCTGATTACGAATCGAAACTTAAAAAAGGAGATAACCTGGTATTTGCAGCTTTTGGGGGTGGATTTACCTGGGGATCCATTTATTTAAAATGGGCATATAATAGCAATAACGAATCAAAATAGAATTCCATGGATATAAAAGAAATTCAAAGTTTAATAAAATTTGTAGCCAAATCGGGCGCGACCGAAGTGAAACTTGAAACCGATGACATCAAAATTACTATTAGGACCGGAGCATTTAACGCACAACCGGAAACTACTACCTATGTACAGCAAATACCAGTAAGTGCTGCACCTGCAGCCCCATCTTCGGCACCTGCACCAGTAGCTGGCGCAGAGGCTTCTGAAGCCAGTGCAGATGCGTCAAGCACAGAAGAAGACTCCAGATATATTACTATTAAATCACCAATTATTGGCACTTTTTATAGAAAACCATCTCCCGACAAACCACCATTTATAGAGGTTGGCGCCAATATATCACAGGGTGATGTATTGTGTGTAATTGAGGCAATGAAATTATTCAATGATATTGAATCTGAAGTTTCAGGTAAAATAATAAAAGTGTTAGTTGAGGATTCTTCTCCGGTGGAGTTTGACCAGCCTTTATTCCTGGTAGATCCCTCATAAAAATTGTTTACAAAGACTTGTTATCAAAACAAATTTAAGTATTTGATTTAGGTGTCTTAAGAATCTTTTAGTAAAAGCTATGTTTAAAAAAATACTAATTGCAAACCGAGGTGAAATTGCCTTACGTATTATAAGGACCTGTAAGGAGATGGGTATTAAGACTGTGGCTGTTTACTCAAAAGCAGATGAAGAGAGCTTACATGTGCGATTTGCAGATGAAGCGGTTTGTATTGGCCCGGCACCCAGCAACCAATCCTATCTGAAAATACCCAATATTATTGCAGCAGCAGAAATTACCAATGCGGATGCAATTCATCCGGGTTACGGATTTTTATCTGAAAATTCAAAATTTTCTAAAATTTGTGCGGAACATGAAATTAAATTTATTGGTGCTTCCGGAGAAGACATAGATAAAATGGGAGATAAGGCTACCGCCAAAGAAACCATGAAAAAAGCAGGTGTGCCTACTATTCCAGGTTCAGAAGGTTTGCTGAAAGATGTTAGCCATGCCAAAAAAGAAGCAAAGAAAATGGGGTACCCCATAATGCTAAAGGCTACTGCCGGTGGTGGTGGAAAAGGTATGCGGGCTGTCTGGAAAGAAGAAGATATTGAAGCGGCTTATGAAAGTGCTGTACAGGAGGCATCGGCTGCCTTTGGAAACGGAGCCATGTATATGGAAAAACTTATTGAAGAACCAAGGCATATAGAAATTCAGATTATTGGTGACCAGTATGGGAATGCATGTCACCTTTCGGAACGAGATTGTTCAATCCAACGCAGACATCAGAAACTTACTGAAGAAACCCCTTCCCCTTTTATGACAGATAACCTAAGGGAGGATATGGGTAATGCTGCTGTTAAAGCGGCCGAGTATATAAAATATGAAGGTGCAGGCACCGTGGAATTCTTGGTGGATAAGCATCGTGAATTTTATTTTATGGAAATGAATACCCGTATTCAGGTAGAACATCCAATTACAGAACAAGTGGTAGACTATGACCTTATCAGGGAACAGATTCTGGTAGCTGGTGGGGTGCCTATTTCCGGAAAAAACTATTTTCCCAAACTTCACGCTATTGAATGCAGGATTAATGCAGAAGATCCCTATAACGATTTCAGGCCTTCACCAGGTAAAATAACTACATTGCACACTCCGGGAGGTCATGGGATACGATTGGACACTCATGTTTACAGTGGATATATAATTCCACCAAATTATGATTCAATGATTGCTAAACTTATTACTTCTGCCCAGACTAGGGAAGAGGCAATTAATAAAATGAAACGAGCCTTGGACGAATTTGTAATAGAAGGTATAGCAACAACTATTCCGTTTCACAGACAACTAATGGACAATCCAGATTATCTGGCAGGGAATTATACCACTAAATTCATGGAAGATTTTAAGATGGATCCTAAACCAGAAGAATAAAATTAAACTCCGGCCATTGTCGGAGTTTTTTATAATACTATGAATCTTAGTTATTGGGAATATAAAACATGGTTGTCCAACATTGATTTTACTATTGTTGGGAGTGGAATAGTTGGTCTCAATTGCGCATATTATTTGAGCAAAAAATATCCAAAAGCGAAAATACTTATTCTGGAAAAAGGGACTTTACCTCAGGGAGCGAGTACAAAAAATGCGGGATTTGCTTGTTTTGGTAGTATCTCTGAGATTGTTAGTGATCTTAAAAGCCATTCCAAGGAGGAAGTGCTGGAACTTGTGCGTAGCAGATGGGAAGGAATTCAACTTTTACGTAATACATTGGGTGATTCCAAAATGGATTTTCAACAACATGGAGGTCATGAACTTTTTTTAAAAGAAAGTTCGGAGTTATATAATGAGTGTTCTGAATCTCTTAATGATGTAAATAGCTTGCTTAAAACTGTTTACGGGGAAGATGCATATTATTTTCATCCCAACGCTTTTGGTTTTAACAAGATCCATAATCAATATCTCTCTAATAGGTTTGAAGCTCAAATTAATACAGGAACGATGATGAATTCTTTACTGTCATTGGTCCGTCGTTCTGGTGTGAGCATTTTAAATTCCGTTGGGGTTACTTCCTTTGATGATGGCCAAGGGACCGTAAAAGTTTGCACAAATCAATTTGAATTTGAGTCTGGAAAACTTATTATCGCAACAAATGGATTTGCTAATCAGCTTTTAGATCAAAAAGTTAAACCGGCCAGGGCGCAGGTATTGATAACGAAACCCATAAATAACCTTCAGATTAAAGGGACTTTTCACCTGGATAAGGGGTTTTATTACTTCAGAAATATTGAGAATCGCATCCTATTAGGTGGGGGGCGAAATCTGGATTTCGAAACGGAAGAAACATCAGAATTTGGACATACAGAACTAATTCAGAATCGACTGGATACCATGTTGCACGAAATCATTTTACCTAATACGGATTTTGAGATTGAGCACAGATGGAGTGGTATTATGGGAATAGGCAATAAAAAGAGACCGATTGTAAAGCAACTTTCAGATAATTTAATTTGTGGAGTAAGGCTGGGTGGTATGGGGATTGCCATAGGCAGTTTGGTAGGAAAAAAATTAGCTGATTTAACCTGATATGAAAATTTCAGTAGCTATCAAGGATGAATTGCGAAACTTTTGTGTATCATTCGCAGAAGAGAGAATATACCGCATAAAAAATTCCATTAATAGCATTAACGATTCTCTAAAATCTGAGACAAAAAGTAGCGCTGGGGATAAACATGAAACAGGGAGGGCTATGATTCAACTTGAAAGGGAGAAGCTAGGGCATCAGCTATATGAAGCCGAAAAGATGAGACATGTATTAGCTGGTATTTGTGCTCCGAATAACCCCACCAAAGTTGGTCAGGGTAGTCTTGTGGTTACTGCAGATAGTGCATATTACATTTCAATTTCGGCGGGTGCCTTTAAAAAGGACTCTACACAAATATATTGTGTTTCTGCACTTAGTCCTATTGGAAAATTACTATTGGGGAAATCTGAAGGACAATGTTTTAATTTTAATCAAAAAACAATTTGTATTGAAAAGGTTCTTTGATGTCTTTACTTAAATGAATATTTAAAAACTACTCAAAATCACGTATTTTTCTATAAATTGTTCTATGATATCGGCAATCTTTAAGTGATTGCATAACCCATAGTCCAATGAAAGTTTATAAGGTAAATAAAGGAATTCTGATTGAGAATAAAGGAACATTTTATCTATTGGAAGATGAAGATTGGGACTCATTTATTAATGATAATAACCTATTTACAAAGATTGAGAATCTGATATCCGAGATGGAGCCTCTTCAGGATCCTGAAGTTTATTTAAAAAAAGAAATCCTTGCCCCTGCAGGAAGCCAGGAAATCTGGGCAAGTGGTGTTACCTATTTCAATAGCAAACTTGGGCGTGAAGAAGAATCAAGAGAAAAAGGAGGAAGTGATTTTTATGCCAGGGTATATGTTGCAGAACGACCGGAGTTGTTCTTTAAATCAATGGGCCACCGGGCAGTAGGTTCCGGAGGAAAAGTTAGAATACGAAAAGATTCTACCTGGGATGTTCCAGAACCGGAGTTAACACTAGTAATTAGCTCATCTGGTAAAATTGTTGGATACACTATTGGTAATGATATGAGTTCCAGGAGCATTGAAGGAGAAAATCCTTTGTATTTGCCCCAGGCAAAGACTTACGATGGGTCAGCAGCTATTGGTCCCTGTATTTTAGTTGTTGAGGGACCTCTTCCTAAAACAACAAAAATAAAGCTTGAAATACACAGGGATAATAAACAGGTATTTGCCGGTGAGATAGGGATTGATCAAATTAAACGAAAGTTTAAAGATTTGGTAAGTTACCTCTACGCAGAAAATTCTTTTCCTAACGGCAGCTTGTTAATGACCGGAACCGGGATAGTTCCGTCTTCTGATTTTACTTTGAAAAAAGACGATGAAATTAAAATTGAAATAGATGGGATTGGTACTTTAGTAAATACAGTTGACCAATAATTCAATCAATCATCTTCTGGTTTTTTTCGACTTGATTTCTTCTTTGCTATTGCTTTTTTTGTTTTTAAACGTTTTTCTACTGAAGCCTTAGAGGGAGAAGTTTTTTTGCGTTTTTTAGGAACTTTTAGCGCCTCTTCAATCAATTTTAGTAAACGATCTTCTGCAATTCCCCTATTCTTATGCTGACTCCTTGAATCGTCACATTGTACCATGAGTTTTTTTTCCGATGTAAGTCGTTTATTGAGTTTTTTATATAAGCGTTCTTTTTCAGTTTCACTAAAAGCCATGGAAATGGGGAGGTTTAAAGCCAGCTCGACTTTTGTGGAAACTTTGTTAACATGTTGGCCACCAGCACCACCACTCCGGACTGCCCTGAACTTTAATTCCTGTAAAATCAAATCTTTATTCATCCTCCGGAGGTCTGTTAGAGCTTTAGCCTTTGGTTAATTGTTTCGAGAGAAATATTAAGAAAAACTTTTGTATCTAACTCAATATTCCTTTCTGAATGGAAATAGATTATCTGTTCTTCTGTATGCCCTTCAACCAGATAATGACTTCCCATCGGATATGTTTTTTTTACTACCACGGGAAGACCGGAATTTTGGGACACTTTAAATTCATGGGCGTAAACAATAATTTTCCGTTTGGTATCCGCATATGATTTGATAATGTTGATTGGTACCAAATTGGCTTCACCAAAGAGCGAAGCAATATAAAGATTTCCGGGGGTCTTATACAACTCCACTATGGGTTTCTCAGCCAATATTTGTCTATCCTTTAGTACTAGTACTCTGTCTGCAAATGGTAATATATCATTATGGTCATGAGTAGCAGTTAAGCAAGTAATCTGTTCTTCTTTCAGATAGTTAAACAAATTTCTTCTTAGGCTGTTTTTTCTAAAATTGTCTATATGACTGAATGGTTCATCCAATAGCAACACCTCGGGCTTCTGAGCCAAAACCCTGGCTAGTGCAACACGCTGTTGCTGTCCAATGCTAAGATGCTTTACCTTAGTATTGGCGAACTGTGTCATTTCAATAATCTCCAGCAACTCCTCAGTACGTTCTTTTAATTCTTTAGGATAAAATACTGAAAGATATTCAGAAATATTTTCCGCTACAGTAGTTACTCCCGTAAGGTCGAATCCCTGTGACATATATTTCATATAGGACTCTCCTGGCACGAGATTATAAAGTGGCCCCTTAACTTGTTTCTTCTTCCAATATATTTCACCTGACGCCGGCTGTAGAATACCATAAATTAGTTGTAAAAGGGTGCTTTTACCACAACCGCTTTCACCCATTATGGCAAGATGTTCACCTCCTTCAACAGAAAAGCCAATATCATCCAATACCGAATCCTTGTCATAGGCAAAAGATAAACTGGTTATTTTTAACATGATTATAATCTTAAACGACTTCAAAAAAAAATCCGTTTCTACAGAAACGGATTTAGCTCTGTATTATTGATAGTTATTCCTTAAATTCTTTTATGACTGCTTTATTTGGTAATTCCTCATAGTTCATATTATAAAGGGTAAATGCAAAAATATCGGCATATTGCTCGATTATTTTACTAACAGGAGTGCCTGCTCCATGACCAGCCTTTGTTTCAATGCGAATAAGAGTAGGGTTGGGGCCAGACTGCTTCTCCTGAAGTTCAGCAGCAAATTTAAAACTATGCGCAGGTACAACACGGTCATCATGATCTCCCGTTGTAATTAGGGTAGCCGGGTATTCGACACCTTCTTTTACATTGTGAATAGGAGAATACCTTTTTAGGTATTGAAACATTTCTTCGCTATCTTCAGAAGTCCCATAATCATAATGCCAACCAGCTCCTGAAGTGAAGGTGTGATAGCGCAACATATCCAAAACACCTACAGCTGGCAGCGCTACTTTCATAAGTTCAGGTCTTTGGGTCATTGTAGCCCCTACTAAAAGACCACCATTAGAACCACCTCTTATTGCCAGATTTTCTGATGAGGTATATTTATTGTCAATAAGATACTCCGCAGCAGCTATAAAATCATCAAACACATTTTGTTTTTTGGTTTTTATACCGGCTTTATGCCATTTTTTCCCATATTCTCCACCACCTCTCAAATTCGGTACAGCATAGACACCACCCTGCTCCATCCAAACGGCATTGACAGTGCTGAAAGAAGGAGTTAGGCTTATGTTAAATCCACCATAGCCGTACAGAATAGTTGGGTTTTTAGAATTAAGTTTTAGTCCTTTTTTATAAGTTATAATCATTGGGATTTTTGTTCCGTCTTTAGAGGTATAGAAAACCTGTTTAGACTCATAATCATCCGAATTAAAATCAATTTGCGGTTTCCAATAGGGAACATAAGAACCCGTTTCCACATCGTATTTATAAGAAGAACTTGGTGTGTTGTAATTGGTAAATGAAAAGTAGAATTCCTTTTCTTCTTTTTTACCACCAAAGCCATTTGCACTGCCTATACCAGGCAGCTCTATTTCACGGATTAGCTTACCGTCATAATCATACTGAAAAACTTTGGATATGGCATCTATCATATATTCTGCAAAAAAGTAACCCCCGCCTGTATTTGGACTAAGAACATGTTCTGTTTCCGGAATAATATCTTCCCAGTTTTCAGGACCAGGGTCTGAAGCGTCTACAGCGATGATCTTCTTATTAGGTGCATCTAAATTGGTAACTAAGTAAAGCTTGGCGCCTGCATTTTCAATGATATCGGTATCTGAATCTTCATGGTCTAATATAGTTATCAGTTTATTATCCGGCTTACTCAGATCTTTTAAATAAAGCTTATTACCTGCAGTAGAATTGGCAGCTGTAATAAGAAGATAATTATTGTCCTCAGTCACATTTGCACCTACATACCTATGTTTTTCTTCGGGGATACCTCCAAAAATTAATTCATCTGCATTTTGCGGAGTACCAAGTTTATGGTAATAAAGTTTGTGTTGGTCTGTCTTGGCAGAGAGTTCACTTCCTTCGGGTTTATCATAACTTGAATAATATAAACCTTCATTCTTGTACCAGGATAGGCCACTAAATTTTACATCAATAAGGGTATCCTCAACAATGGTTTTATTTTCGGTCTCCATTACAATTACCTTTCTCCAGTCGCTCCCTCCCTCAGAAATGGAATAAGCAGCCATAGAACCATCTTCTGTGAAACTTAAACCCATTAGGGAGGTAGTTCCATCCTCTGAAAAACTATTGGGATCTAAAAAAACTTCGGCTTCCTGATTCTCTTTTTGACGGTATAGGACATATTGGTTTTGGAGTCCGTCATTCTTATAAAAATAGGTGTAATCACCTTCATTGAAAGGGGCACTAAGTTTCTCGTAGTTCCAAAGTTGTTCTAATCTGTTTTTTAGATCTTCCCTGAACGGTATTTTTTCCAAATAGCCAAAAGTAACAGCGTTTTCTTCTTTTACCCATTTTTCCGTTTCTTCGCTCATGTCATCTTCTAGCCAACGATAAGGATCGTTAACTGTATGCCCAAAATAATTGTCAACTGTATCTGCTTTTTTAGTCAATGGATAATTCACGGCAATGGTATCTTTTTTTTCTGAATTCTGGCAAGAAATGTTAATCAAAATAAGAAGTAATAATATCCCAATATTTTTCATTGTAGCTAATATTTTTGAAGACCAAAAATACCACAAAAAAACCTTTAAGTGCTAATGCACCAATAGGTTTTAACAGAATTTATGATAGCACTGTCAGATGAGTTCTTTGTGCACCAGGTATTCCGCTATTTGAATTGCATTGGTAGCTGCACCTTTTCTGAGATTATCGGCAACAATCCACATATTTAAGGTGTTTCGCTGCGTTTCATCTCTTCGTATTCGTCCCACAAAAACATCGTCTTTATCATGGGCATAAACTGGCATTGGGTAAGTGTTGGTGTCCGGATTGTCCTGGACAACAACCCCTGGAGTATTATTCAGAATTCTTCTTACTTCATCTAGTTCAAAGTCAGATTCAAATTCAACGTTAACCGATTCAGAATGACCACCCGCAGTAGGTATGCGCACAGCGGTTGCTGAAATTGAAAATGTACGGTCGTCCAGTATCTTCTGAGGCTCCCTGGCCAATTTCATTTCTTCTTTGGTATACCCATTATCCATAAAAGTGTCGCAATGAGGTAGAGCATTCCTATTGATAGGATATGGATATGCCATTTCACCTTGTATTCCGGCCATTTCATTCTCCAACTGTTGAACGGCTTTTACCCCAGTGCCTGAAACGGATTGATATGTTGATACTACTACCCTTTTCATTTTATATTTTGTGTGCAGGGGAGCCAGTACCATAACAAGTTGGATTGTTGAACAATTGGGATTGGCAATTATTTTATCTTCTTTAGTTAGTGTATTTGCATTAATTTCCGGAACTACCAACTTTTTTTTAGGATCCATGCGCCAGGCAGAAGAATTATCAATTACTGTTGTGCCTGCTGCAGCAAATTTTGGTGCCCATGTTAGTGATGTGTCTCCTCCAGCAGAAAAAATGGCCAGATCGGGATGGGCAGCTACGGCATCAGAAAGGCCTATTACGCTAATTGTTTGCCCGTTATAGGACATCTTTTTTCCAACAGATCGCTCGGAGGCCACCAATAATAGTTCAGTTATTGGAAAATCTCGCTCTTTTAGCACTTTTAGCATTACTTCGCCAACCATTCCGGTTGCGCCAACCACAGCTACCTTCATCTTATTACTATTTAATGCCCAAAGGTATTGCAACCAACGTTGAAGAACAAGATTTTTTATTGGAAACGTTAAAATATAACAATTTGTTATAATATGAACTAATATAAAAAAATGACCACCAATTAGTTTGCGTAAACTAATTGGTGGCCTCTAAGTTAAATTAGTTATGTAGCGGTAACTCCTGTAAAAGAAGTTCTTTTCCGTATTACTTTTTCAGTAAATCTCTAATTTGGGTTAATAATTCTTCCTGACTTGGACCTGAAGGTGCAGGTGGCGCTGGTGGTGTTTTTGTTTTGTTATAAGCCTTAACAATAAGAAACATTACAAACCCTACAATAAGGAGATTAACAATGGTGTTTACCCATGAGCCCCATCGAACTGCATTTTCGGCTACATAGCCCGCTTCTCCTTCAGCGCCTGTGGCCTCTGTGAGGACATATTTTAAATTGGCAAAATCTACACCTCCCGCAAATTCCCCTACTATTGGCATAATAATGTCTGCTACGAAGCCATTAATAACAAGGCCTATTGCCCCTGCCATAATTACAGCAACTGCAAAATCGATTACATTGCCAGTCATAATAAAATTCTTAAATTCTTTTAACATCTCATTAGTTTTTAAATGGTTAGGTAATAAATGCAGGGACAAGATACTCAAAATAACTATTCTTAACAATATGTTAAATTGGTTATCAAACTCCCGTAACTACTCTTTTAATTCTTTGAGAAATACCACTTAGAAGTTCATAGGATATTGTGTTCGCTCCAGCTGCGAAAGTCTCGGCGGAATGCCCTTTTCCAAATACAATAACTTCGTCACCTTCCTTGCAATCAACACTTGTTATATCTATCATAATCATATCCATACAAACATTTCCTATAATTGGCACCTCCTTACCATTGACTAAAACCGAGACTTTCCCATGACCATATTGTCTGCCTATTCCATCGGCATGTCCAAGAGGCAGAGTTGCGGTTTTTTTGTATCCCTCAGCTTTAAAAGCCCGGTTGTAACCTACGCTCTCATTTGGTTCTATAGTGTGTATCTGGGAGATTACAGTTTTTAATGTTGCCACAGGAAGTAAATCAGCATCATACTTGGCTTCATTTCCATATCCGTAAAGACCTATGCCACTTCGCACCATTTGAAATTGTGCCTCAGGATAATTGAATATCCCGGAGGTATTTAGAATATGCATAATTGGACTAATTCTTAATCTGGAAGTAAATTCCTTGGCAATCTTGATAAAGGAATTAATTTGATCATTGCTAAATGCTTCTTCAGACTTGTCTTCAGAGGCCGCTAAATGGGAAAATATTGATTTTATTTTCAGTTCTTCCCTATCTGCAAGCGCATCTGCGATATAGTCAATATCATTTTCCCAAAATCCAAGCCTGTTAAGGCCCGTATTGAATTTTAAATGTACAGGATAGGCTATTTGCTTTTCAGCCTTAGCAACTTTAAGGAATTCGTGGAGTACTCTCGGTGAATATAGATTGGGTTCCAGGCAATATTTTATAACCATTGAATAATTGGAAGGTTGTGCATGCAAAACAAGTATAGGGGTTTTTATCCCTGCCTCCCGTAAAACCCTTCCTTCGCGGGCATAAGCTACCGCTAAATAATCTACTCCCAGTTTCTCAAGTTTTTGTGCAATAATCACAGAATCACTTCCATAGGCAAAAGCCTTAACCACTGCTAAAAACATTGTTGAAGGATGCAGTTTAGTTCTAATATAATTGTAATTATGTTCTAAAGCCACCAGATCCAATTCCAATGTAGTCTCTTTAGCTCTAGGCATTGGTATCCTTTTTACCTTGTTTTATCTCCACAGCTTCTACCTTCATTTTATTTATTTTTTCTTTAAGCATAGCCTTGTAAAATGCCGCACGGCTTAAAGGTTCATACTCTTCTGTTTCGCCTAGTAGTACTAATTTATCATTGTTAGATTTTCTAAAACTATAATTAGCAAGATTGCCCGTACGGGTACAAATAGCATGAACTTTGGTTACGTATTCCGCAGTAGCCATTAAAGCAGGCATCGGCCCAAAGGGGTTACCTTTAAAATCCATATCCAGTCCGGCAACAACAACACGTATTCCCATATTTGCTAAATCATTGCAAACAGTCACAATTTCATCATCAAAAAACTGAGCTTCATCTATGCCTACCACATCACAGTCGTCTGCAAGAAGCCGGATATTTGCTGCTGCGGGTACAGGCGTGGAACGTATTTCATTTTCATCATGGGAGATTACCTTTTCTTCATGATATCTGGTATCTACAATTGGCTTAAAAATTTCTACTTTTTGCTTTGCAAACTGGGCTCTTTTTAGTCTGCGAATCAATTCTTCCGTTTTCCCGGAAAACATTGAGCCACAGATAACCTCTATCCAACCGAATTGTTCCTTATGATTAACAGTATTTTCGAGAAACATTTTGTAATTTTAATCCAAATTAAGGGGTTTATTCCCTTATTATGATAACGAAATATAAAAGTATTAAAAAAGATAGACCTTTACTGTTTAGTCTAAACAAAAAGAAATGAAGCGTAAACTGAAAGAGGAATTAATTAAGATGTCCACAGATATTATTACATCAAAGAGTCTTGCGGAGATGGAAATACCGCAATTATATGAAGCTGCGAGAAATCTGTACGAAAAATTGGCCGTTCTTAAATTTATTGATGAAAAGCTCAACGATATTGAAATTGACGTATCAAAAAATGTGCTGGCATCCCGGTTTGAAAAAATGGCCAATGCGGTAATGAATGAAAATAAACTCGTCCCTGAAAATAATCCTCACGAAGAAGATATTATTACTCAGGGAATTGATACCATTAAAGGTATGGTGTCTGAAATGCCAAATAATGTGGATGAGGATAATGACAGGCTATTCGCAGAATTTGTAGCAAAACCTCAGACTGCCAAGACTGATAATAATAAAACCTCAGAACAGATTTCTCAGGAAACAAAAGAAGTTTCTAAGCCCAAATCGTTGAATGACAAACTTTCTAATAAGGAAATAACAGTAGGTCTCAATGACAGACTTGCTTTTGTTAAACATCTTTTTAATGATAGCACAGAAGATTTCAACCGGGTAATTTCCCAGCTGAACACTATTGATTCTCATGAACGCTCTATAGCTTTTATTGAAAACATGGTTAAGCCAGATTACAATCAATGGTCAGGAAAAGAAGAATATGAAGCCAGGTTTCTTGCTCTACTGGAGCGTAGATTCTCATAATTTCAAATGCCGGATTTAGTGCGGATCATAAGAACAGTATATTCCTAATATTCCATAAAAGAAGGTAAGATCTTAAAATAGTGCTGACAGGCAAGTTATTTATTGTTCCAACACCTATTGGAAATTTGGAGGATATTACCTTTAGGGCGATAAAAGTTCTAAAGGGAGTAAACTTGATACTGGCTGAAGATACCCGCACAAGCAATAAACTTTTACAGCACTACAATATAAATACTCCAATGCAGAGCCATCATATGCACAACGAACATAAAACAATAGATGGTATTTTGCGAAGACTTATAAGTGGAGAACAAATTGCACTGATTTCTGACGCCGGCACTCCTGCTATTTCCGATCCGGGCTTTTTACTAAGTCGGGCCTGCATTGAACAGGGCATTGATATTGAATGTCTGCCGGGAGCGACTGCTTTTGTTCCCGGGCTCGTTATTAGCGGACTTCCCAATGATCGCTTTGTCTTTGAAGGCTTTCTTCCAATTAAAAAAGGCAGACAAACCCGACTGGAAGTCTTAACAGAAGAATCCCGAACCATGGTTTTCTATGAGTCACCGCATAAGCTTCTTAAAACCTTATCACAATTTATAACCTATTTTGGCCCGCAAAGACCAATATCCGTTTCAAGGGAACTTACCAAGATGTATGAAGAAACCATTAGAGGCACAACATCGGAAGTCTTAGCACATTTTAAGAACAAACCACCAAAAGGAGAATTTGTAATCGTTGTTGCAGGAAAAAAATAATTATAACCTTATGGAAACGGCTTTAAAATAAATTCCTTTTTCATGTGCTTAAGGCAGCTTATTCATGTTTCCCCTTATCCCATCCATATTTACCCAAATAGAGCTCACCACTTTCTACAGCTCCATCCTCAATAGTTGTTCCCATAGAGTCGTTCCACCGGTTTAGATAACCAAAAAGAGAAATTACTCCTAACATTTCAACAATCTCACCTTCATTCCAATACTTGTACAATTGATCGTTGATTTTTTCATCCACAGCATTGGGAACCTGTGAAGCGGCCAGGGAAAAATCGAGAGCCGCACGTTCAGCTTCAGAAAATGCAGCATGGGTTCTGTACTCCCAAATATTATCCAATTGCTCCTGCTCGGCACCATAGCGTTCTGCAGCACGGATTGCATGGGCCTGGCAATAGCGGCAGCCCGTTGCATTGCTGCTAACCCAGGCAATCATTCGTTTAAGGGCAGATGTTACCCTTCCTTCATTGGCCATAACCGCTTTGTTTAGGTTAATAAAAGCCTTGGATATTGCAGGTCTATGCTGCATAGTGAGCACAGAATTTGGGCAAAACCCAAGGGTTTCATTGAAAAATTCTGCCAGTTCTCTGGTTTGCGGGTCATGATTAGGATCAAGAGGTTGTACAAGTGGCATAGTGATAGTATTTTTGTATCCCACAATAAACGAAAAATTATGAGCACAACAAATCGAATTACAACGAAATGGCTGGGCAACATGGCCTTTGAGAGTAGTAATCCCTCCGGATTAAATTTAACAATAGATGCTGGTCCCGATGACGGAGGGGAGGGTAAAGGATTAAAGCCTAAAGCTCTTATGCTATCAGCTTTAGCAGGATGTTCTGGTCTTGATGTTGCGATGCTAATTAAAAAAATGAAGCTCGATGTGGAGGAATTCACTATAGACACGACTGCCAACCTTACAGACGAGCATCCCAAATATTATGACGCCGTTATAATTGAGTATCACTTTTGGGGAGGAAACCTGGAAGAGAAAAAATTGCAACGGGCTGTGGATCTTTCGGTTGAAAAGTATTGTGGAGTAATGGAAATGTTCAGGAAGTTTGCTAAGCTTGAAGTCAAAACAATATTCCATCATAATTAATACCCATGCTTCAGGGGTGCACAGATTGATCAAAAAAGAAATAAAATAGGTATTCCTGCATTTAAGATGCATGAATTCGTCTTATCTTACAGTAGACTGATTACGTAGTACAATGCGCTGGACATTAAAACCAAAACATGATGATGAACAAATAAAGGTTTTAGCCGAAATGCTTAAAGTAGATCGGCTGGTAGCACAATTATTGTTGCAACGTGGTGTCACTACTTATGAAAAAGCTAAAAAATTCTTTAGACCGCAACTCTCCGACCTCCATGACCCATTCCTAATGAGAGACATGGAAATTGCTGTGAAGCGTATAGAAAATGCGATACGGGCAAATGAAAATATTCTTGTTTATGGAGATTATGATGTTGACGGAACCACAGCAGTAGCCTTACTATCGTCATATCTACTTACGTTATACCCAAATGTTGCAACTTATATTCCCGACAGATACAACGAAGGTTATGGCATATCATATACAGGGATTGACTTTGCAGAGGACAATGGTTTTACGCTTATTATAGCATTGGATTGCGGCATAAAAGCCATAGAAAAGGTAGCTTATGCGCATGAAAAAGGAATTGATTTTATTATCTGCGACCACCACAGGCCTGGAGAAAAAATACCTGAAGCAGTAGCGGTCTTGGATCCAAAAAGAGAGGATTGTGCCTATCCGTATGACGAATTATGTGGATGTGGAATTGGTTTTAAACTTATACAAGCCCTCAACTTCAATAGAGAGGATAGCTTTGATAAACTCATTCCATATCTTGATCTTGTAGCTACAGCTATTGGGGCAGATATTGTTCCAATAACAGGGGAGAACAGGGTATTGGCTTATTTTGGACTTGATGTAATTAATTCAGAACCAAGAATAGGATTTAGAGCAATAATTAATAAGCTACAGAAGAAAAAACTAACCATAACAGATGTCGTTTTTATAATTGCCCCCAGAATAAATGCAGCCGGGCGTATGAGACACGGTCAATATGCGGTTAATCTATTAACAGAGCTAAATATGGAGCAGGCAGTTAAATATGCTTCTGAAATCGAAGAATTTAATACTGACAGAAAGGGATTGGACAAAGAGATTACAGATGAGGCCCTTGATATGATCCTTCGAAATAAGGAGGAAGAAAGATTTACTTCTGTTGTTTATAAAGATACCTGGCATAAAGGGGTAATTGGTATTGTTGCTTCAAGACTTACTGAAACTTATTACAGGCCTACTTTAGT
>Ga0265306_10000328_pt1 | contig 22201 bp, 25 predicted proteins | sample Helome_3_FD_192493 | JGI IMG/M metagenome (GOLD analysis project Ga0265306, IMG submission 192493) | Marine sediment microbial communities from subtidal zone of North Sea - Hel_20160420 (Illumina Assembly) | ecosystem: Environmental > Aquatic > Marine > Subtidal zone > Sediment ... | reverse complement strand
CCTCTCGTGACACTCGTACGTCCATGTACATCGCAGGAGGTACGAGTCCAGGGAGGAGGTGAGAAGGTTTTTACGGGCATAGCCCGCAGGCATAGCCCGGATCGAGAAGCTTGCCTGGGCCATGGACGAGGCAGGGCGAAGCACGACTGCAGGAATGCCGACAGCGCCGGCGAGTTGCTGTGACAGTTGTTCACGAATTTGTTGCCCGCCGAGAGAGTCACAGAATATGCTTTCATCGTATAAGATAATAATCTTCTCTGGCATCATATATTTTTAGAGGTCATTACCATGCATAGAAATATCTCATTGATTACAACAATAATACTGTTATTTACTATTCACACTGCACTTGCCGGGGAGCCTGATGACGACTGCATTTCGGCAGATAATGCTGATAGTGGCGATCCGCGCCAGCTGGTGTCGATGCCTGATCGGGCGCGTCAGTTTATACAGGATGATATGCTGGACAATCTGTCGGCATTGAATGAAATCCTCGGTCACCTGGCCAACGATAATCTGGATGCGGCGGCTGATGTTGCGGAAACCAGGATGGGCAAGAGTTCAAGGGGAAAACACCATGGTACCGGTATGGGGGCAGGCAGGTTCATGCCGTTTGAAATGCGAAAAATCGGTCGGAGTATGCATTTTGCGGCAACGGATTTTGCGCAGGTTGCCAGACAGGGAGACAAAAAAGGTGCCTATGCTGCATTGCAGAAAGTAACCACTGCCTGTGTGCTATGTCATTACAGTTATCGCATACAATGACTGCATAAGTCGGGATAAATACGATTATCGGCTATGTATGGCCTGACTCGATGACGAGGGACTACGAGAATCTTTTACCTCGTGTCCTCGCGGCCATGTTCCCCGAAGAAGAGAAACGCCAGGAGATTATCCGGAAACTGTCGGGCTATGGCGCGGAGTCATTCCATAATGGCCGGGCGCGGGTGCAGCTTGGCGTCCTGCGACTGGCATGGGTCAGGCCGGAGGGGCTGGATGAGTACATTGATCTGGCCTGCAAGGATTATCGTGACCTGTTGTGCGCAGCCGAGTATCCCCTGTCTGCGCGTGACTACCGGCTGAAAGAAAGGGACCCGGAGAAGTACAAAAAATTTCAGGAAGAAGAGTCGGCCCGGTATGATGCATGGCTTGAGCAGGTATTATCTGCTGACATCTCATTCACGCCGGACAAAACATAACCGGGCAATACCTTGGATATGGACGATACGATCAATGTACTGGGCGAGCCGCTGGTGCCGTGCAGCGAAGATCCTGTTACCGGTTTCTATCGCGACGGGCACTGCAATACCTGTGATGACGACACCGGTTCGCATACGGTTTGTATCGAGGCGTCACAGGAATTCCTGGAGTTCTCGCGATTCCGCGGCAATGATCTTTCCTCGCCTGCGCCCGAACATGGCTTTCCAGGTCTGAAGCCGGGTGATGCCTGGTGCGTGTGCGCCGCGCGCTGGCTGGAGGCTCATCAGCATGGCCGCGCACCGCGTGTATATGTTACCCGTACACATCAACGTGCACTGGAGATCGTGCCGATTGAATTGTTGCGTAAATATGCGGTCGATCTGAATTGATCTCTGCCAGAAAGTTTCACCTGTTCAGCCAATCATTTATATATGCGTCTGATTAAAGTTATTGCCGATTCCGGCCACCTGGATACGCTGGTCAGTATTGCCAGGCAGAACGATATTGTCGACAGCTGGCAGGGCGCCGCCGGCGAAGATGGCCGCATCATGTTTCACATGCTGGTCAGCGACGTGAAGCGCCAGTCGGTGGTCGATGCCTTGCAGAATGTGCTTGGCTCCAGTGCAAACGCACGCATCATCATCCAGCCGGTGGATGCCGTGTTGCCGCGCCCGGAAGCACCCGTGGAAAAGGGTAAAAAGGTCACGGCTACAGGCAGCCAGACGCGCGAGGAACTGTATGACAAGATCGCGCGCGGAGCGGTGCTGGACAGCACATTCATCCTGCTGGTGTGTTTGTCAACCGTGGTGGCGTCCGTTGGTATGCTGGAGGCCAACGTGGCTGTTATCGTCGGCGCCATGGTCATTGCGCCGCTGCTCGGGCCGAATATCGCGTTCGCGTTCGCAACGTCGCTTGGCGACCGGGTACTCATGTGGCGGGCGATCAGGACCAATGCCGCGGGCGTCGGCATGACCTTGCTGATGTCGATCGTGACCGGGCGTATCTGGCAGGGCAGTCTCGACAATGCCGAAATCATGTTGCGTACCGATGTCGGCCTTGCCGGTGTGGTGCTGGCGCTGGCCTCGGGCGCGGCCGCCGTGCTCTCGCTGATCACCGGCCTCTCCAGTGCGCTGGTGGGAGTGATGGTTGCAGTAGCACTGTTACCGCCGGCGGCAACACTGGGCATGATGCTGGGCAGCGGGCAGTTTTCCGCCGCGGCCGGTGCGGCCCTGTTGCTTGCGGTTAATGTCGTCTGCATTAACCTGTCTGCGAAGCTGATGTTTCTGTTCAAGGGCGTGAAGCCGCGCACCTGGCTGGAGAAGACCCAGGCACGGCAGTCGGTGGCCATTTACATCACGGTGTGGGTCGTATTGCTCACGCTGCTGATCATCGCAATCGTGCTGCGGCATCGGGTGATGGCTTGACGGGCATAATTGAGCAATTTCTATAAAGGCTGTCAGAGAATACACAGAGATAAATATCTCGCGCAAAGGCGCAAAGACGCGAAGAAATCAAATAATTCAAAATTTCCACGCAGGCACGAACCAAGTTCATACCAAGGTATCTAGACCCCAGTTCTTGCAGAACATTTGTATCAGCAACTAAACTTGATTTACTTTTTCTTCGTGGAATTTGACCGCAGCCTCGGATTCGAGGCTGGATTCCCGCCTGGTCGCTACCGGCATCCTGCCTCTCGCGACACTTGTACCTCCCTGTACATCGCGCGGGAATGACAAATTAGTCGTATTTCTTTGCGCCTTAGCGTCTTGGCGCGATATGGGTTTCTTTGAAACTACGACCCGTTGTGATCATCCGGCCAGTTGAGGACGATCAGGAACAGGCCGCCGATCAGGCCGAACCAGCTCAGTAACGGGGCGCCCAGCACCATGGACGGCGCATAACCGTCGAGCCCATAAATCACGGCGGCCGCGATCAGCAGGCCGGTGCCGACTACCGTGCCCGCGGTGCGCCGGTTAGCGTTGCGCACTTCGCGGCGCAGCTGTTTGAGCTCCTGCGAGCTCCATTCCACCTGCAGCTTGCCGGAGGTGGACTGCTCCAGGTAGCGATGCGCCAGCACGGGTAATTCCGGCAGCAAGTCGGACCATGCTGGCACGCTGTCTTTCAGATTGCGAAGCAGCGAACGCGCACCGAGCTGTTCACTCATGTTGCGCTCCAGGAACGGTTTGGCGGTCTCCCACAAGTCGAGGTCCGGGTAAAGCTGCCGGCCCAGGCCCTCGATGTTCAGCAGTGTCTTCTGCAACAGTACCAGTTGCGGCTGCACTTCCATGTTGAAGCGCCGCGCAGTCTGGAACAGGCGCAACAGCACGTTGCCGAAGGAGATTTCCTTCAGTGGTTTCTGGAAGATCGGTTCGCACACCGTGCGGATGGCAGACTCGAATTCATCCACGCGCGTGTCACCCGGCACCCACTCCGATTCCACGTGCAGTTCGGCTACACGCCGGTAGTCGCGGTTGAAGAAGGCGAGGAAGTTTTCCGCCAGGTATTTCTGGTCGACCGGGTTGAGCGTCCCCATGATACCGAAGTCGACTGCCTTGTAGCGTCCGTCGCGGCCGATGAAGATATTGCCGGGGTGCATGTCGGCATGAAAAAAGTTATGCCGGAACACCTGCGTGAAAAAGATCTCCACACCGCGTTCCGCCAGCAGTTTCAGGTCGATGCCGCTGGTGTGCAGGGCATCGATATCGCTGATCTGGATGCCGTGGATGCGCTCCATGACCATGATCTCGGGACGGCAATAGTCCCAGTAGACCTCCGGCACATACAGCAGGTCGGTGCCGGCGAAGTTGCGGCGCAGCTGCGAGGCATTGGCGGCCTCGCGCAGCAGATCGAGCTCGTCGTAGAGGGTCTTTTCGAATTCGCAGACCACGTCGCGCGGATGCAGGCGCTTGCCATGTTGCCAGTAGCGTTCGGCCAGACCTGCCACGGTATGCAACAGGCTGACATCGCGCTCGATGTGCCGGCGAACGTTCGGCCGCAGCACCTTGATGACGACTTCCTCGCCGCCCTTCAGCCGCGCAGTGTGGACCTGGGCGATGGAGGCCGAGGCCAGCGGGGTTTCGTCGAATTCGTCCAACAGGCTCTCGACCGGCTGGCCGAACTCCTGCTCGATGCGCTGGCGGGTGATACTGCCCGGGAATGGCGGGACATCGTCCTGCAGGCGTGCCAGTTCGTCGGCGATGTCGTCCGGCAGCAGGTCGCGTCGCGTGGACAGAATCTGGCCGAACTTGACGAAGATGGGGCCGAGGTCTTCCAGCGAACGACGGATGCGCACGGCGCGCGGGCCGCGCTTGCGCGGTACCCAGTTCCAGGGCGCCAGGTAGTAAAGAATGCGGAATGGCCGGAACAGGTGTGTGGCAAGGATGATCTCGTCCAGGCCGTGTTTGGCCAGTACGTAGTTGATGTGGATGAGCCGGACGATCTGCTTCGGACTGATCATGCCTGTTCACCCGGCGTGGCGGATTTTTTCCCGAGACGTGACACGTGCGCGGCCAGCCGGTCGACATCCATCACGAGTTTTGTGACGTCCGCGCAGAAATTCTCGATTTCGATGCGTGCCGGCAGCACCCGCATCTCTTCCTGCAGGTATTCGGTCGTATTCTGCTGTGCAGTTGCACTGCCCTGTCTGAGCAATTCACCGGCACGGCGCACGGCATTGCCGGCATGATGTGCGAACATGTCGCCGGTCAGATGCGAAAGCTGTTCCTCCCAGTCGATGTCCATGCCATCGAGGATGTCCCGGAAGGCCTGGCCGCTTTCCATGTCGCCCGTGATCTCCACCTCGCCGGAAAACAGCGCACGCTCCTTTTGCCGTCCCAGTCCGACACGGGCAAGCCCGATCGGCGTGCCGCTGAGCGTTGTGTCCGGGGTGGCATCGCAGTGACCGGTAATGGTTACGCCGTCACTGTTCGGCAGTGCATACAGCGTCAGGTCGAGACCGCGCAATTCGATGGCGATGCAGTGCACGTCGAGTTGCGTCATGCGCGTCCATGTCTCCGGATCGAGACGCAGGTAGCGGTTGATGGCCGCGTCCAGTCCGGCGACGACCCCCGCGGGCAGTTTCACAGCCGGTAGCCCCGGTGAACGGCGACGATGCCGCCGGTCATGTTGTGGAAGTCGCAACGTTCAAAACCCGCCTGCTGCATCATCGACAGCAGTGTTTCCTGGTCCGGGTGCATACGGATCGATTCGGCCAGATAGCGGTAGCTGTCTTCGTCCCCGGCGATCATACGGCCGAGTTTCGGCAGGATATTGAGGGAATAGAAATCATAGGCCGGCTTCAGTGCGGAGACCGGTCTCGAAAACTCGAGTACCAGCAGGCGGCCGCCCGGGCGCAGCACGCGATAGATGGATTCGAGCGCGCCCGGCTTGTCAGTGACGTTGCGCAGACCGAAGGCAATGGTAACCAGGTCGAAGCTGCTGTCGGGGAACGGCAGCTGCTCCGCGTTGACCTGCGCAAAGGTGACGTTGCCGGAGATGCCGTGGTCGAGCAGTGTACGCCGCCCCCTGGCCAGCATGGCAGCATTGATGTCGGTCAGTACCACGTGACCGTCCTTGCCGACGCGCGGCGCCATCAGGCGCGCGATATCGCCGGTGCCGCCGGCCAGGTCGAGTACCTGCTGACCTGGCTGGATGCCCGACATGCCGATAGCGAAGCGCTTCCACAGACGGTGAATGCCTGCGGACATCACGTCATTCATCAGGTCATAGTTGTCGGCGACCGAGTCGAATACGCCACGCACATGCTGCGCCTTGTCCTCGACGGGTACTTTCCGAAATCCGAAATGGGTGGTCTTGTCCGCCATGAAATCTGTTATCCGTGCTTGCGTTTCTGTTGCGCTACTGTCCGTTACGGATGATGAGTGTAATTGATCAAGGTAAACAAACAGTCCCCTCCCTTCGGGAGAAAGACAGGGCCGCGGGGGATGAGGGGTTCATCAATTCAGGATAATGCCTATATTATCCCCTCTCCCCGGCCCTCTCCCGGAGGGAGAGGGCGGTGATAGAGCAGCAGAATATAAACATACCGCAAACCGGCAGTGAACGCAGGAAAATCCCGGAAAGCCGAATGATACTGCGCCCGGTCAGGCGATTACAGGCGATCCTGCCCCGATCCCGGTTCCCTGCGCTGGTGGCCGGCGGCAGCGAGCTTGTCGAGATATTCCTGCCAGTAACGGTCGTGGTTTTTGCCCAGGTCGTAGAGCGTTTCCCAGGAATAGATGCCGGTGTCGTGGCCGTCATCGAAAGACGGCTGGATGGCATAACTGCCGACCGGCTCGACAGCGGTGATGTTGACGTCTTCCTTGGCGAGCTGCAGTACGCCCTGCCCGGGCCCGTGTCCCTGCACTTCCGCAGAGGGCGAGTGTACGCGCAGGAACTCGTAGCTCAGCTTGAAGGTTTCGCCGTCTGCGAAGCTGATCTCGAGAATGCGCGACTTCTGGTGCAGGTTGATTTCGGTGGGTTTGGGTGTGTCGGTCATGTTTATCTCGTGATTACATTGTTTTCGATGCCCTCTCCTTCATGCCCGCACTCCGGGTATTCCGGGAGAGTGTTATGGAGAGGGGGTAAAATTGATTCCAATATGATCCCTCTCCCCGGGAGAGGGGAAATATTTTTTGTCAGCCTGCGTCATACATGCATTGCATGATTACCCTGAAGTGCACTCAAAGTATATAGCGACTCAGGTCCTCGTCCTTGACCAGCGAGTCGAGGTGCTCGTTGACATAGCCCACGTCGATCATGACACGACTGCCGGCCTTGTCGGTGGCCTCGAACGACAGCGTCTCCAGCAGGCGCTCCATGACGGTATGCAACCGCCGCGCACCGATATTCTCGGTGCGCTCGTTGATCTGTGTGGCGATTTCGGCGAGTCGCTCGATACCGTCAGCGGCAAATTCCAGCTGCACGTCTTCCGTGGCGAGCAGCGCGCTGTACTGTTCGGTCAGCGAGGCATCCGGTTCGGTCAGGATGCGCCTGAACTCCTCGGTGCCGAGGTCGTCCAGCTCCACGCGGATCGGCAGCCGGCCCTGCAACTCCGGAATCAGGTCCGAGGGTTTGGCCAGGTGAAAGGCGCCGGAAGCGATGAACAGGATGTGGTCGGATTTTACCATGCCATGCTTGGTCGACACGGTGCAGCCTTCCACCAGCGGTAACAGGTCGCGCTGCACGCCCTCGCGCGACACGTCCGGTCCGCTGGTCTCGCCGCGCTTGGTGACCTTGTCGATCTCGTCGATGAAGACGATGCCGTTCTGCTCGACGTTTTCCAGCGCATTCAGCTTCAGCTCGTCCTCGTTGACCATTTTCGCCGCTTCTTCATCGGTCAGCAGGCGCATGGCATCGCGAATGCGCAGCTTGCGCTTATTCGTGCGGCCGCCGCCGAGGTTCGAGAACATGTCCTGCAGCTGGCTGGTCATGTCCTCCATGCCGGGTGGTGTCATGATTTCCACACCGACGCGCGCGACCTCGACCTCGATCTCGATTTCCTTGTCGTCCATCGCCCCCTCGCGCAGGCGCTTGCGGAATTTCTGGCGGGTCTCGGAATCGGGCGGCGTGTCCTCGCCGACCGCCAGGCTGCGCGGTGCCGGCAGCAGCGCGTCGAGGATGCGTTCCTCGGCGGCGTCTTCCGCGCGGTGGCGGACCTTGGCCATCTCGGTTTCACGCGCCATCTTGATGGCCGCGTCGGCGAGATCGCGGATGATGGATTCGACATCGCGGCCGACATAGCCGACCTCGGTGAACTTGGTGGCCTCCACCTTGATGAAGGGGGCCCTGGCCAGTCGTGCCAGGCGCCGCGCGATCTCGGTCTTGCCGACACCGGTCGGCCCGATCATCAGGATGTTCTTCGGGGTGATCTCGGCGCGCAGGTCTTCGCTGACCTGCATGCGGCGCCAGCGGTTGCGCAGGGCAATGGCGACCGCGCGCTTGGCAGCGTCCTGCCCGATGATGTGTTTGTCCAGCTCCTGGACGATCTCTCTGGGGGTCATTTCAGACATGGTGACGGATGTTCTCGAATATTAGCGACAAATAAATACAACAAGGAACCAATAATGGTTTATAGGTGAATTTTCGCCGTAGTTAGCCGATTTTAAGCTCCTCCAGCGTCAGGTTGCGGTTGGTGTAGATGCAAATGTCTGCGGCGATGCCCAGGCCGGCCTCGGTGATTTCGCGCGCACTCATGTCCGTGTGCTGGACCAGTGCGCGCGCCGCTGCCTGGGCGAACGGACCGCCCGAGCCGATCGCCATCAGCGACTGCTCCGGTTCGATGACGTCGCCATTGCCGCTGATGATGAGCGAGGTCTCCCGATCGGCGACTGCCAGCAGGGCCTCGAGGTTGCGCAGCATCTTGTTGGTGCGCCAGTCCTTGGCCAGCTCGACTGCGGCGCGGGTCAGCTGGCCGCCGAATTCATCCAGCTTGGCCTCGAACAGTTCGAACAGGGTGAAGGCGTCGGCGGTACCGCCGGCGAAGCCGGCCAGTACCAGATCATTGTACAGGCGGCGGACCTTGCGGGCATTGCCCTTCATGACGGTGTCGCCCATCGACACCTGCCCGTCCCCGCCGATGACGACACTGTTGCCTCGGCGGACCGACAGGATGGTCGTGCCGTGAAATTGCTCCACTCGGGAATTCTCCTCAAACAGGGGGGCGTGGAATTGTACACCATAGTATTGGGGCGGACGTCGCGAATCCAAGCGTTTGCGAGACTAGAAACAAGCCTCGCGCAAAGCCGCAAAGGCGCCAAGAAAGCCGATAAATTGATAACTATCTAAATATATTGTTCAGACTAATATGTGCTTTTAACGGATGTTTCTATCCAATTCCGTCACGCGTTTAACCCGTATCCGAGTATCAGGATTTCCACGAGTACAACATCAATACTATGTTTTAAATGGATATATTAATAATTTAGTGAATATTATAATTTTATATAGTTATATATTTTCGTGAAGTATTACTTGCCATATATTGTAAAAGCTTCCTGAGGAGTTTCTGCAAAAGAAGGCTTCTTCTTTTCTTGGCGCCTTTGCGGCTTGGCGCGAGACAGATTTTTTTTATTTGCCCTTGCGGGCCCGAGGATGGGCCTGGTCGTAGACCTGGGCGAGGTGCTGGAAGTCGAGGTGGGTGTAGATCTGGGTGGTGCTGATGTCGGCATGGCCAAGCAGTTCCTGGACCGCGCGCAGGTCGCCGCTCGATTCCAGCAGGTGGCTGGCGAAGGAATGTCTGAGGGTGTGCGGGTGGAGCTTGCCGGTCAGACCGCGGGCGCGTGCCATCCGGCTGATGCGCTGCTGGACCGCGCGTGCACCGAGGCGCCGGCCGCTGCGTCCGGTGAACATGGCGGTCTCGTCCGGGGCGGCCGGGCGGATCCTGAGCCAGGCTTCGAGGGCGACCAGGGCACGACGGCCAAGCGGTACGACACGGGTCTTGGCGCCCTTGCCGGTCACACGTACGATGCGTTCGCGGCGATCGATGTCCGCGAGGTCGAGACCAACCAGTTCGGCAAGTCGCAGCCCGGAGGAGTAGAGCAGCTCGAGTATGGCGAGATCCCGGATGACGAGACCGTCACCCTTGACGCCGTCCAGCAGCTGGCTGATGTCATCCACGCTGACCGTGTCCGGCAGCACCCGGTCACTGCGCGGTGCGCGGACATCGAGGCCGGGATTGGTGGTGACGGCGCGCTCGCGCAGCAGATAATTGAAGAAGGTCCGCAATGCCGACAGCCGGCGCTGGATGCTGCGGCCACCCAGGCCGCGACGGTGGGCGCGTGCAGCGTACTGCCGGACGTGACCGGTATCGAGTCGGGCCCAGTCGTGAACGCCAATATCCCGGCACCAGGTATGCAGCTCTTCGAGATCGCGCCGGTAATGTTTGCGGGTGTTCTCCGCCAGGCGCCGCTCGGTCTGCAGGTGATGCAGGAAGCGGTTAATCCATGCCAGGGAGTCGTCAGCCACGGGGGCGATTTACCTGGCGCGCGGAAGAACTAGCCGGATGGCTGTGGCTGGCAGTGTTCGGCCAGCAGCAGGCCAAGCAACTCGCCCAGGTGGGTCAGGAACAGGGTGCCCATGCCGGGGTGGAAACGACTGGCTTCCTGGCTGCCGATGGCCAGCAGACCGCAGGTGCACTGGTCGCCGAGCGGGATCAGGGCGACGGACTCGATCGCCTGTGCCTGGTCGCCGAACAGGTAGTGCAGCTGCTCGGGCTTGAAACGCCCGCATTGCGGGCGCGAGGATTTGATGAAGGTCTCGAAATAGGCCGCTTCCGGGGCATCTGCCGAGAAACTGTCCACGCCGCACTCGCGGGCCAGCGCATCCGGCAGCCCGGCGAGGCGCAGGGTAACACTGTCGGCGCTGAACTCGCCCTGCAGGTTATCGCGCAAGGTGTCGAGCAGGGCCGGCAGGTTGCTGGTGTTGATCAGGCCCAGGGTCAGCTGGTGCATGCGTTCGTTGAGCCGGTTGTTATCACGGGCGACCTGTACCAGGTCCATCAGCTTGCGCTTCAGCTGGCTGTTCTGGTCGCGCAGAACGCGGACCTGGTGTTCGACCAGGGACACGGCGGGACCGCAGCTGTGCGGGATCTCGAGGTCGGCAAGCAGGCTGGGATTGTTCTGGAAGAATTCAGAATTCTCGCGGAGGTAATCGGCGACTGTCTTCTCGTCCAGTGGCAGTGCATCCGGCCGCGGTTGCTGCGATGTTGTCATAGATCAATCTGTCCCTGGTAAACGGTAGTGGCCGGGCCCGTCATCATGACCGGGGCTCCTTGATCGGCCCAGCTTACCATAAGTTCGCCGCCATTCAGTATGACTTTGACAGTGTCATTTAGTTGTCCCCATACACGACCGGCGACAACCGCTGCACAGGCGCCGCTGCCGCAGGCCAGTGTCTCGCCGGCACCGCGTTCATAGACGCGGACACGGATCGTGCCGGCATCCATGATCTGCATGAAGCCGGCGTTTACACGTTGGGGGAAGCGCGGATGCCGCTCGATCAGCGGGCCGAGTTCGGCGACCGGTGCGGCGTCGATATCGTCAACGCGCACCACGGCGTGCGGGTTTCCCATCGAGACGGCCGCGATCTCGACCGTCGCACTACCTGTATCCAGCCCGTAGTGCGTCGCGCGCGCCGGGGCGTCAAACGGGATGTCGGCCGGTTCAAGTCGCGGAATACCCATGTTCACGGTGACCTGACCGTCCGCCGCGCGCACCAGTTCCAGCGTGCCGCCGGCCGTCTCGACGGTGATCCGTTCCGAGTCGGTGAGTCCCTGTTCGTGCACGAACTGCATGAAGCAGCGCGCGCCGTTGCCGCACTGGCCGACCTCGCCGCCGTCGGCGTTGAAGATGCGGTAGCGAAAGTCGGTGCCCGGCGAGGTGGCGGGTTCGACCAGCAGCAACTGGTCGCAGCCGATGCCGAAGTGGCGATCGGCCAGCGCACGCACCTGCCCGGCCGACAGGTTGACCTGTTGATTGATGGCATCGATGACGACAAAATCGTTGCCGAGTCCGTGCATCTTGGTGAACTTGAGCGTCATGGGTTAGATGGTGCCATGCTTTGATAAAATTTTCTCGCGCAAAGCCGCCAGGGCGCGAAGAAAACCATTAACTCTCAAAAAATTATTGTCATTCCCGCGCGATGTGCAGGGATGTACAAGTGTCGCGAGAGGCAGGATGCCGGGAGCGACAAGGCGGGAATCCAGTCTTAAAATTTCCCATGCTGTCAAATACGATGGGCAGGAAAATGAAACACTGTATTTTCTGTCTGCATCAAGCAGTTTTTCCTAATCAGTAATACAGAGATCATACGAAGTGACTGAAACAGTACATTGCAGACATTAAAATCAGGTGCACTTCTACGGGCTGGATTCCCGCCTCGGCAATTGCTCCATCCATTACTCTACCTCCTGCATCCCTGTAGTCGTGTGGTGTTGATTGATTTTTTCTTCGCGCCTTGGCGGCTTTGCGCGAAAATAATTTTTTAATCAGGCAACAGATGCTCGCCGCGCACCAGATCCTCGAAAGTCTCGCGTTCGCGGATGACGTGCGCCTGGTCGCCGTCGACCATGATCTCGGCCGCGCGCGGGCGGGTGTTGTAATTCGAGCTCATGGTAAAGCCGTAGGCACCGGCGGAGCGCACTGCCAGCAGGTCGCCTGCGGTGAGCGACAGCAATCTTTCTTTCGCAAGAAAGTCGCCGGTCTCACAGACGGGCCCGACGATGTCGTAGACCTCTGCATCGCCGGTGCGCGGTGCGACCGGCAGGATATCGTGCCAGGCATCGTACAGTGCCGGGCGCTGCAGGTCATTCATGGCCGCATCGACAATGGCGAAGTTACGGTGTGCCGTGTGTTTCAGGTATTCCACGCGCGTCAGCAACACACCGGCATTGCCGGCAATGGCGCGCCCCGGCTCCAGCAGCAGCTCCAGCGGACGCCCCGACAGTTGTTCCATTAATGCGCGTGCATAGACGTCCGGTGTCGGCGGCGTGTCGCTGTCGCTGTAGGGAATGCCGAGGCCGCCGCCCATGTCGAGATGCCGCAGCGCAATGCCTTCGTCCTGCAGCCGGTCGACCAGGCCGAGGATGCGTTGCAGTGCGTCAGTGAACGGCGCAACCTCGGTCAGCTGCGAGCCGATGTGGCAGTCGATGCCGACGACCTCGATATGCGCGAGCTCCGCGGCGCGCCGGTAGGTGTCGAGCGCCGTGTCGACATCGATGCCGAACTTGTTCTCGCGCAGACCGGTGGAGATGTAGGGATGTGTGCCGGCATCGACATCCGGGTTGACGCGCAGCGATACCGGTGCGCTGCGGCCGCAGTCCGCGGCCACCGATTCGAGGCGTTCCAGTTCCACATCGGATTCGACATTGAAGCAGCGAATGCCTGTCTCCAGTGCGAGGCGCATTTCATCGGCACGCTTGCCGACGCCGGAAAAGACACAGCGGTCCGGATCGCCGCCGGCTTTCAGGACACGTTGCAGTTCACCGGCCGAGACAATGTCGAACCCGGAACCCAGCTGTGCCAGGACGCTGAGCACCGCGAGACTGGAATTCGCCTTGACGGCATAGCAGATGAGATGCGGGTGGCCGGCCAGTGCCTGGTCGAAAACACGCCAGTGGTGCTCCAGGGTCGCACGTGAATAGACGTAACACGGCGTGCCGTGCCGTGCGGCGAGTTCGGCGAGTTCGACGTCCTCGGCGCACAGCCGGTTGTCCCGGTAGTCGAAGTGGTCCATGGCGGCTAGGAGTTTACGGCCGACAGCCGGTTGTCCCGGTGTTCCGGGTCGTCAGGCAGGTACAGCGGACCCTTCTGGCCGCAAGCCTGAATACCAAGTATCAGTAATACAATCAGCAGCAGGCGTGTGCGGTGTTGAAACTTCATGATCTGTATCCGGTTACCAGGCCGTCAGTATACGTGTCCGACACGGCAAACCCAACGCACCTCAGGGAACCCTGTGCAGTCCGTCCCCGGTATACTGGCCCGCATGAGCGACCCACTGCTGGATGCAATCGAGATCAATCCCGCGCGTGCCGCCACGGCCGCGATCATCTGGCTGCATGGCCTTGGCGCCGACGGTCACGATTTCGAACCCCTGATACCGCAGCTGGGCATCGTGGAAGCGCTGGGTGTGCGCGTGCTGCTGCCGCACGCGCCGCGGTTGCCGGTGACCATCAACGGCGGCATGGTCATGCCCGCCTGGTACGACATTCGCGGTCCCGATTTCGGGCATGGGGAAGACGCGGACGGCATCCATGCCAGTGCGCGGCGGCTGGAGGCGCTGATCGAGCGCGAAACGGCCCGGGGCATTTCAACTGACAGGATCGTGCTGGCGGGCTTTTCGCAGGGCGGTGCCATCGTGCTGCATACCGGTCTGCGTCATGCCGAGCGCCTCGGCGGGATCCTCGCGCTCTCCACCTACCTGCCGCTGGCGGACACGCTGCCCGGGGAGCGCAGTGCCGCCAACGCGGACATCCCGATCATGCTGGCGCACGGCGAGCAGGACCCGCTCATACCGCTGGCGCTGGCATCGGCCTCGCGCGACCGGCTGCTGGCGCTGGGCTACCGCGTCGACTGGCGGACCTACCCGATGCCGCATGCCGTCTGTCCGGCCGAAGTCGGGGATATTCGCGAATGGCTGCATGGCGTTCTGCAGGATTGATACGTCGCGTGACCGCTCCTGACCAAATTGATGCGCATGCAGGGGCAAACTTTGCCCACAAAAATCCTGCCTGGAGATTCGCGCGTTCCCGCGCTCCTACATGAATTGATGCGCATGCAGGAGCGGACGTTGTCCGCGAACAAGTCGGGCATCAATATTCGCGCGCTCCCGCGCTCCCGCGCTCCTACAGCAAATAGCCGCGCCTGCACTCGTTGCCTGTCTGTAAACCTAGCTCACAACCTTCCAGCTGCCGTCCGGCTGCCGGCATGCGGTGCCGTAGGCCGTCTCGCGCCGTCCTCCAACCACCACGTCGGTGGTGTACTCACGGCAGTACTGACCGGCACCGGTCTGGTATGTCCGGGTCGGCGTCATGGTGTAGTCGTTGCCGGTGTTCGGATTTTGCCAGTGTGAGGGCTCGTGGGTCTGGTTGTATTCCAGGCTGTGGCTGGCCTTGAGCCGGTCGGTATCGTCCATGCTGCGGCCGACAGCACCACCGATGAAGGTGCCGGCGATGGCCCCGACCACGGTCGCTACGTCCTGACCACTCCCGCTGCCGACCTGGTGACCAGCGACGCCGCCGAGGATGCCGCCGACAACCTGGCCGGTTTGTTCGTTGGTACAGGCCGTGGCGCCAAGTGCCAGGGTGATGGCGCCGGCCAGCATCAGAATTCGTGTGCGCATGTCAATTTCCGTCAGGTATTCCTGAAATCAATTAACGCAGGACAACGGAATAGGTTAACCGTTCAGGGCTGACGCGCAGGGCTGTGAGGGTAGCCGGATATAACCAGCCGGATCAGCAGGATAATGCCTACAGGGCGACGGTCCGGCCGCTGTCGCCCTGGCCGGCCTCGGCCAGCGCCTGTTCGGCGCGTTCCAGCAGGGAGTCGGCATCATCGTGTGACTGGCAATCGGTGATGCCGTAGCAGGCCACAAGCTGCTGTGCTTCACCGTCGTTCATGTGGTCTAGCTTGGCCGCCAGTTTTTCCACCAGCTCCAGAGCGGCATCGCGCGTGGTTTCCTGCAGTACCAGGATGAAGGCCTCGCTGTCATTGAGGCCCACCAGGTCCGCCCAGCGCGTCTGGTCGCGCAGCAGCGCGGTAATGTCCGCGAGTGCGCTGCTGCGATCGGTTGCCCCCGAGCTGACGGACAGGGTGACGATCGACAGCGGATTGTTGTAGCGGCGACTGCGTGCGACCAGCGGTGCCAGCGAGACCAGGACGCCGTGCCGGCTGAGCAGGCTGTTGATACGGGTATCGTACAGGTTCTGTTCCTCGAGCTCTTCCCGCAGTGCGTCGCGTTCGTGCCGGAGACGCAGCTTTTCCGTGATGTCGCTATAAAAACGTGCCTGGATACCCGGCATGTCGATGACATCGACCGCCAGCCAGCGCTCTTCGCCGTCCGGCATGATCCAGTTGATGACGGTGCTGGTGCCCAGCAGGGGCTGCAGCAGGCCCGCGTCGAGGGCAGGGTCGGCAGCACTGTCTGCGTCGACGCCGACCAGTGTGCGGAAGGCACGGTTGGTGCCGCGCAGTGTGCCGGAGTTTTCCAGCAGCAACATGGGTTGCGGCGACATGTCCAGCAGAAGCAGGGCTTCCTGTAGCGAGATGTCTGTCATGGATTGGTTGGTGTTACGGGCATGTGCGCATTCTGACACTTGTTAACGGACGACCGCCACCTGTCTTTAATCGTGGACATCGTTGCATCAAAGCCGCGCGCGCGCTGCCGCGGCCGCCGCACGAACCTGTTGCGGCGCGGTGCCGCCCGCGTGATCGCGCGCCGCCATGGAGCCTTCCAGTGTCAGCACGCTGAAAACATCGTCCTCTATCACGCCGGAAAATGCCTGCAGCTCGTCCAGTGTCATGTCCGCGAGATCCTTGCTGTTGTCCACGCCGAAGCGCACCGCGCGGCCGACGATTTCGTGCGCGTCGCGGAATGCAATGCCCTTGCGGACAAGGTAATCGGCCAGGTCGGTCGCTGTCGAGAAACCCTGGCGCGCGGCAGCCTGCATGTTTTCACGCCTGATCCCGATCGCCGGCATCATGTCGGCGAACACGCGCAGCGAACCGCGCAGCGTGTCGACGGTATCGAACAGCGGTTCCTTGTCCTCCTGGTTGTCCTTGTTATAGGCCAGCGGCTGACCCTTCATGAGCATCAGCAGGCTGACCAGGTGGCCGGTCACGCGCCCGCTCTTGCCGCGCACCAGCTCGGGCACATCCGGGTTCTTCTTCTGCGGCATGATGCTGGAGCCCGTACAGAAGCGGTCGGGGAGTTCAATAAAGTCGAATTGTGCCGATGACCAGAGTATCAATTCCTCTGAAAACCGCGACAGGTGCATCATGATCAGGGCGGCCGCTGCACAGAACTCGATGACAAAATCCCGGTCGCTGACGGCGTCCAGCGAGTTGGCTGCCGGCGAATCGAAGCCCAGCAGCCCGGCGCTGAATGCCCGGTCGAGCGGAAAGCTGCTGCCGGCGAGCGCGGCCGCGCCCAGCGGCATGCTGTTGACCCGTTTGCGGCAGTCGAGCAGGCGCTGATGGTCGCGCTCCAGCATCGCCTCCCAGGCCAGCATGTGATGTCCGAAGCTGACGGGCATGGCCACCTGCAGGTGCGTGAAGCCCGGCATGATGGTGTCGGCCTCGCGCTCGGCCAGCTCGACCAGCGCGAGCTGCAGGCGGCGCAGGGCCGCTGCGAGGTCATCGATTTCATCGCGCAGGTACAGGCGCAGGTCGGTCGCGACCTGGTCGTTACGCGAGCGGCCGGTATGCAGCTTCTTGCCGGCTTCACCGATGCGTTCGATCAGCCGCGCCTCGATATTCATGTGTATGTCCTCGAGGCCGACCGACCAGCTGAACTCGCCCTGTTCGATCTCCGTGCGGATCTGTTCCAGGCCGTCGACGATGTCCGTGGCTTCCGCGTCCGTGATGATGCCGACATGCGCCAGCATGCGGGCATGCGCAATCGAGCCCGTGATGTCGTGCCGGTAGAGCCGCTGGTCGAAGCCGATCGATGCGGTGAAGTCCTCGACGAATGCATCGGTCGATTCCGTGAAACGCCCGCCCCAGGGCTTGCTTGTGGTGTCGTCAGTCATGGTTAGAGCCAGTCCGTCTGTTGCCGCGCAGTATAGCGAATCCTGTGAAACAGGGGTAAAAACGGGGACAGACCACGTTTTTTCTTTCACCAGTGCTGCCATGCTCCTGTCCCTGCCGGAGATTAACGGACAAAAACGTGGTCTGTCCCCGTTTTTACCCGCTTGCATCCGGGTGGTGCAGGGATGAAACTCGGCGTCATGGGTATGCGCCAGCCGACCGATCAGCGCGGTATCGAACAGCTCGAGCGCTGCTTTCTGCCCAATTTCTGCGATGTGCGCATGGTGTTCGTGGTGGTCATCATCGCGGAACTGCTGGCCCTGATCATTACCCTGGTCAGCCCCGGTGTGCTCGATGATCCATGGGGCAACCTCGGCATGATCTCGCTGTTCATGCAGTGGATCGCGCTGTCCAGTGCGGCCGTGCTATGCATCGGCCGGTCGCTGCTGTCGCGGCTGGACAATACCGCGGCCGCAGTGGTCAGCTACCTGCTGGTGCTGCTGGTGACCGCGGTGGTCAGCGAGCTGGCCTTCAGATTGATGGTGCACAGCGCACTGTTTCCGGAGATCACGGTCGACGATCACGCGGTATTCCTGCTGCGCAGCCTGACCATCAGTACCGTGATCTCGGCCATTGTGCTGCGTTACCTGTATATACAGTTTCAGTGGCGCGAGCAGCTGAAGACCGAGGCCAGCGCGCGCGTGCAGGCACTGCAGGCTCGCATCCGCCCGCACTTTCTGTTCAACAGCCTGAACACCATCGCGTCACTGACGCGTTCCGATCCGGCCCTGGCCGAAACGGCCATCGAGGACCTGTCAGACCTGTTTCGTGCGTCACTGGACAGCAACCATGACCAGACCACGCTGGGTGAAGAGCTGACAGTGGCGCGGCGTTATCTGAATATCGAGTCGCTGCGACTCGGCGTCCGCCTGTCGGTGGCCTGGGACCTGGATGACCTGTCGCTGGAGACGGCGGTGCCGCCGCTGATCCTGCAACCCTTGCTGGAGAACGCGATCTATCACGGCATCGAGCCGTTGCCGCAGGGCGGTATCATTCATATCGCGGGCCACAACCAGGACGGCAACCTGGAGATCGTCATCAGCAACCCGGTGGCCGGGATCAGCAAGCGTACCTCGGGCACGAGAATCGCCCAGGAAAATATTCGCCAGCGGCTGCAGATCGCGTTTGGCGCGCAGGCGGATCTGGTCACGTCGATGTCTGATGGTGTCTATACGGTGACGCTGAAAATGCCGGGGGCAGGTAAACAGTGAAAGTACTCATCGTCGATGACGAGGCGCCGGCACGGACACGTCTTGAAGGCATGGTCGGTGACCTGGACAGCTGCACGGTGTGCGGGCTGGCGGCGAATGGCAGCGAGGCGGTCGAGCTGGCATCGGCACACCAGCCGGAGGTCGTGCTGATGGACATCCGCATGCCGGGTATGGACGGCCTGGAGGCCGCGCATCACCTGCAGGCCATGGAACAGCCGCCGGCGATCATCTTTACCACGGCCTATAACGACTATGCCCTGCAGGCCTTCGATATGCACGCCGTCGATTACCTGCTGAAGCCGGTGCGCCAGGAGCGTCTGATCGAGGCGCTGCTGCATGCACGGCGCATGACGCGCGTGCAGATTGCCGCGCTGGACGAGGCGGATGAAGATCACGCCGCGCGTGACCGGATCTGTGCACGCGTTCGCGGCAGCCTGCAGCTGATACCGGTTGAGGATATTCGTTACTTCCAGGCAGACCAGAAATACGTCACCGTGTGCACGGCGGATCTGAGCGTGCTGATCGAGGAAACCCTGAAGGCACTGGAAGACGAGTTTGCCGACAGCTTTGTGCGCATCCACCGCAATGCACTGGTCGCACGCCGTTATATCACCGGCATGGAGAAGGATGACGAGGGGCGCATGCGGGTATGTCTTGCCGATGTTGACAACACACTGGAAGTCAGCCGGCGCCACACCGCGCTGATCCGCAAGCTGGTCAAGGCGCTCGAAAAGAAGGGATAAAACCGCCCACCCCGCCCGGTCCGGGCGCACACCAGCGCGGCTAGCGCGGGCGATTTTCCAGACAGGATGCCGGCCACAGCGAAGCATCAACCCCGCGTACTTTCATCAGTGCGGTCTCGATGCAGTCGTCGAGATAACCGCCGAACAGTTCCGGTGTGTTGATGCCCAGCATGCGGTCGGTCAGTTCCGCACCGTTACTGTCAAGGAACAGGATGGTGGGGGTGACGAACACCTTGTAGTCATCGGACACTGCCGTGGCATCGCGCCGCTGCCCGCTGAAATCCCTCAGGCGCGAGCCGTTGTCCAGGACCACCTTGCGGATAATGATGCGGTCCCCGTATTCGCCGCCGAGCAGCATGGGCTCGAGAAAATCCTCTTCCAGCAAATCGCAATAAGCGCAGTCGATGGCCGTAAATACCAGCAGGATCGGCAGGCGCCGGCTGTCGGCAATCCCGGCATCGGCCTGCAGGTCGCTGCCCACAGGCACCGCCACGCCGGCCTGGGCGATAGATAATATGCTGAAAAATAAAGCACATACTGGCAGAATGGCCTTGTATAATCGTTCCATCATTTGTCTATTAAGAGGTCCGGGACAAACCGATGTCAACCGATTCATTGCGAATTGCGACCCGCAAAAGCCCACTGGCCCTGTGGCAGGCGGAACATGTGCGCCAGCGACTGCAGACATTGCACCCCGGTCTTGAGGTCGAACTGGTGACCATGACGACACAGGGCGATCGTGTACTGGACAGCCCGCTGGCAAAAATCGGCGGCAAGGGCCTGTTCGTCAAGGAGCTGGAAAACGGCATGCTGGACGGGCGTGCCGATATGGCCGTGCATTCCATGAAAGACGTGCCGGCCGAGCTGCCGACGGGGCTCGAGATCGGTGCAATACTGGAACGCGAGGACCCGCGCGATGCGTTTGTGTCAAACAGATTTGCCGGTATCAATGACTTGCCGCTGGGTGCGCGTGTCGGTACATCCAGCCTGCGTCGCCAGTGCCAGTTGCGTGCGACCCGCCCGGATCTGGAAATACTCGATTTGCGCGGCAACGTGAATACCCGCCTCGCGAAACTCGATGACGGTGACTACGATGCCATTGTGCTTGCCTGTGCCGGACTGAGACGGCTCGGCATGGAGGAACGCATCACCCGTGCACTCGATCCCGAGGCCATGCTGCCGGCGATTGCGCAGGGCGTCATCGGTATCGAGTGCCGCAGCGGTGATGCACGTATTGCCGGCCTGATCGCCGGCCTGAATCACCCGTACACCGCCACGAGTACGGCTGCCGAGCGCGCCATGAACGCACGCCTGGCAGGTGGTTGCCAGGCACCGGTCGCCGGTTATTCGGAACTCGATGAAGATATGCTGCACCTGCGCGGTCTGGTGGGCTGGCCCAATGGCAGTGACACAGTGGTCGGTGATATCAGCGGCCCGGCGGTGGATGCCGTGCACCTCGGCGAACAGCTGGCCGAAGATCTGCTGGCGCGCGGTGCCCGGGCCATCCTGGATAAACTGCTGCATGACTGAACCGATGCGCGTGCTGGTGACGCGACCGGCGGGGCAGGAACAGGCCCTGTGCGATCTCATCGAGGCCGGCGGCGCCCGCGTAATTCACCTGTCGGCGATCGAGATACTGCCGTCGGATGACGCGAACGCGTTGCGTGCGGTCATCGATTCACTCGACCGGTTCGATCTTGCCGTGTTCATCAGCGTCAATGCGGTGACCGCCGGCCTGGCCGCCATCCTGCATGCGCGTGACTGGCCCGGTCATGTCTTGCTGGCCACGGTCGGGCCCGCCTCGCGCGCCGCGGTCGAGGAGCTCGGCCTCAGCGTCGACCTGGTGCCGCAACAGGTGTACAGCAGCGAAGGCCTGCTGGCGCTGGACGAACTGCAGGCCATGCGCGGCAAGCAGGTGGTCATCTTCCGCGGCAACGGTGGCCGCAACACCCTGCGCGACACACTCAGTGCGCGCGGTGCAAGAGTCGAGTATGTCGAGGTCTATCGGCGTGCCTGCCCGCGTGAATCAGGCAAACTGCTGCAGCTGTTGCAGCAGGATGGCGTGGACGTGATCACTGCGACCAGTAACGAGGCGCTGCAGAACCTGTTCGACATGGCCGGACCCGCAGGCCAGCCCCTGTTGTGTCGACTCCCGCTGGTCATCCCGGGCCACCGCCAGGCCGAACTGGCGGCACGGCTGGGTTTCATGCAGGGTGCCGTGATCGCCGGGCATGCCAGTGACGAGGCCATGGCTGAAGGCGTTAAACAACTTGTCTCGCGCAAAGACGCAGAGGCGCAGAGAAAAGAATAAAAGATTGCCACAGAGGGCATAGAGAAAATATAACCGGAATACAAGGACTGCTCCTAAGTATAAAAAGTCATCTCGTCATTCCCGCGCGATGTACAGGGATGTACAAGTGTCGCGAGAGGCAGGATGCCGGGAGCGACCAGGCGGGAATCCAGTTTGAAAAATTCCGCTGTAATCAAACCATGCAGAGATGAAAATCATTCAAAATTAGTGATGCGAAGAACTGCTTTGCATGCCTTGAATGGGAACGCTTTTACATGGACTGGATTCCCGCCTTCGCGGGAATGACAAGAGGATTATTTAAACTCAGGAACGTCACTGTATTTAGTTATATTTTTCTCTGTGCCCTCTGTAGCTTGCTTTTTTGTAGTGTCTTTTCGGACAATCGCCTAACGACACGACTACCGTCATGGCGCCGGAAATCCACCGAACAGCATG
>Ga0265306_10000325_pt1 | contig 22283 bp, 17 predicted proteins | sample Helome_3_FD_192493 | JGI IMG/M metagenome (GOLD analysis project Ga0265306, IMG submission 192493) | Marine sediment microbial communities from subtidal zone of North Sea - Hel_20160420 (Illumina Assembly) | ecosystem: Environmental > Aquatic > Marine > Subtidal zone > Sediment ... | reverse complement strand
ATGGCGATGCTGCCGGTGACCGCCAGATAGGCCGGATTGCCCTCGCTTGCGCCAAAAGTGGAGGCGCCTTGAACTGCATATCCGTCTACAATAGTGCGCGGGAAGTCCGGTATATCTTCATCGGCAACGATATCCTCGGCCAAAATTCGGGTAACCGCCTCCGGCAAAGGGACCTGCTCGAGCTCGACCCGCTGGAACTCGGTGCGATAGTCTAAAACCGTTTCTAAATCCGTAACCTTAAAAAATTCTTTCATTGCATTATTCCAATATGGCGTAAGCGAAGCGAGCGCGTCTTCTGTTAGCATACAGCGCAACTTAATTCAAACAGTAGAATTATCCTGTCCCTAAGTTTCAATCGGCGGAACACCTCAAACCTATCTGAACCAGTGGCCAGCAGCGAGCAGCAAGCAGCCGCGGGCCGTTGGCCAGAGACCAGCAGCCAGGACCCGGCATCGAGTTTATTCTCCCTTCTTGCAAAATAATCCAATAAAAGTATATAATCGCCAGGAATTTGAAATCGATATGGGGCCGACCAAACCATTATAGAAAAAACAAAGCTTTATGTCTGAGACGTCTGAATCTGCAGCGCCTGTACCGCGCGCCGAAAAACCGGATTTTCTAACTGAAAAGCGATTTGACACGCTCGAATTGCCGGCGCAACTATTATCTGCTTTGAATGACGCCGGTTTTGTGCTCTGCACGCCGATCCAGGAGCAGACCCTTCCCCTTTCACTGAACGGTCAAGATGTTGCCGGTCAGGCGCAGACCGGCACCGGTAAAACAGCGGCTTTTCTGGTCACGGTTATTACCCGCTTATTGCTGTTTTCCGATCGTGATCCGCGCTTGCCCTCGGCCCTCATTGTCGCACCCACCCGGGAACTTTCTCATCAGATTTACGAGGAGGCCCGCACTCTGTGCCGGTTTACGGATTTAAAGATTGCCGAAGTAGTCGGTGGTGTTGATTACAAACGCCAGGCTCAGATCTTACGCCGCGGAGTTGATATCGTCATCTGCACACCCGGGCGTATCATTGATTATTATAAGCAGGGCATTTTTAAAGCAGAAGCCATCAAAATTTTAGTGATCGATGAAGCGGATCGATTGTTTGACCTGGGGTTTACCAAAGATATGCGCTATCTGCTGCGCAAACTGCCCCCTTATGAAAAGCGACAATCCATGCTTTTTTCGGCGACGCTTTCTTATCGGGTCATGGAGCTGACCTATGAATACATGAATTTGCCCGAGTTTATATCTGTCACGCCGCAGACCATAACGGTTGAGGGAATCGACCAGCAGTTATTTCACGTCGGATCGGAAAAGAAACTGGAACTTTTGCTGGGTCTGCTAAAAAGAGAAGATTGGAATCGGATGCTCATATTCGTGAATACCAAAGTCGGCGTCGATTGGTTGACCCGAAAACTGAAAGGCAATGGCTGGCCGGCGGAAAAGATAACCGGCGATTTGCCCCAGCGCAAGCGTTTCCGGCTGATGGAGCAATTCAAAAATGGTAATATTAAAATCCTGGTGGCCACCGATGTTGCCTCCCGGGGCATACATGTTGAAGATATCAGCCACGTGATCAATTATGACCTGCCCCAGGATTCTGAAAATTATGTGCATCGCATCGGCCGCACCGCCCGGGCGGGCAAAACCGGCAAAGCCTTTGCACTGGCCTGTGAAGACAACGTATACCACCTGGAGCCACTGGAAGAAATGCTGGGATACAAAATACCCGTTGTCTGGCCTGGAAACGACTGGTTTGTTACCGATAAGTCTAAACCCATTGCTCCTGAGCGCAGATCCCGCCTCAGAAGATCAGGCCGAAAACGCAGCCAGCATCGGGCCCAAAAACGCTCTCAGGCGCCACCCGCGCCAACAAAAGCCAAGGAACGCTCGTTTCCGGGCGCATTTTTCGGTTTCGGCCCCGGGTCTCCCAAAGGCACCGGCGCTAATAAGGCCGGGGGCTCAGAAGCGTCGACGCCTAAAAAACGACCCCCACGCAAAAAAAAGAGCCCTCCCCGGACTGCTAAAAAATCTAAGCCCGATACGCCTGCCAAAAAGAGTTGAGGTTCTGTTATACCGTTTTTCATAATAATGTTCCGGAATACGGAAGTACGGCATAAGGGGTTGTAGAAAAAGCGTTTGAATACCGGAACGTTTTTTTGACAACCCCTATAAATCTCTGCCTGCGCCCCTGCAATTCCTGGGTTAAAGTCTGAAGAACAAGCCGCGCTTTTCTTCCTTGCTAAAATCCGACTTATTACTTAAATTATCTGCTATGGGCCGTGTATTCGATTTTAAAGATGCCATCGCCTACGAGCGGTGGCTGAAAAAGCCCGAAAGCAAAGCCGCTTTCGAACTGGAAATCCGGCTGATGCAAACATTGCTCAAGCCCATGCGGGGCGAATCGGTACTGGATATCGGGTGCGGGACCGGTGCATGCCTGCATGCTTTTCTGGACATGGACTTGCAGGTGACCGGCCTGGATCCCTCGACATACATGCTGGATATTGCATCGCGCAATATCGGCAACCGTGCCGATCTTTATCAGGGCTCTGCCGAGGACCTGCCCTTTGATGATAATTCGTTTAATTACGCCTGCTTATTTACGACTCTGGAATTTGTCGATAACCCTCAAAAAACGCTGGAGGAGGCCTGTCGGGTCGCCAAAGATCGAATCTTTATCGGCGTATTGAACCGTTATGCCATCAAAGGGGTCCAGCGACGCGTAAAAGGCATGTTTACCGCGACAATTTTTAACCATGCGCAATTTTTCAGTGTCTGGGAACTGAAACAGCGAATTCGCAAAATCGTCGGCCATACACCCGTATCCTGGCGGACCGCATGTCAGTTGCCGTCCCAATCGGGGAAAATTGCCGCCGGTCTGGAGCAATCCAAAATCATTCAACGCTGTCCGTTTGGCGCTTTTGCCGGGATGGTGGTTTCCCTGGTTCCGAAGTTTAGGACCCGCCCGCTGACGATGCGTTACCACGCCGGGGATTCGGGCGGTGCGATTTGAGGATAAGCCTGGTGTGATTTTAGATTTCAGATTTTATCACGGAAAGACCTAAATCGATGGAAGCCTATCTGTATGAACCGTTAGACGGCACCAGGGTCAAATGCAATTTGTGCAGCCATCGCTGTGTGATAAAAGACGGGCGCCGGGGCCTGTGCAGCGTTCGAGAAAATCAAGCCGGCAAGCTGCAAACCCTGGTTTATGGCAAACTCATTGCCCGGCATGTGGATCCCATCGAAAAAAAACCCCTGTTTCATTTCCTGCCGGGGACCTTATCCTATTCGGTAGCCACGGTGGGCTGTAATTTGCGGTGCCGGTTTTGCCAGAACGCCGATATCGCGCAGATGCCAACGGATCATAAAGGCATGATCATGGGCGACACGGTCACCGCGCAGCAAGTGGTTGATGATGCCGCAAAATCCGGCTGCCGCAGTATCTCTTATACCTACACCGAGCCGACGGTGTTTTTTGAATTCGCCTATGATACCGCCAGGATTGCCCATGAGCGCGGCCTCCGGAATGTTTTTGTCACCAACGGATATATGACCTCCGAAGCCCTTGAGATGATCAATCCCTATCTGGATGCCGCCAATGTGGACCTGAAAGCCTTCAGCGACAAATACTACAAGGATTTGTGCGGCGCGCGTCTCGCACCTGTCCAGGAAACTTTGCGGCGCATGAAGGCCTCCGGTATTTTTGTAGAAGTCACTACCTTGATCGTGACGGGTCTCAACGACGACAATGCTGAGCTTCAAAAACTGGCTGAATTCATCGCCCATGACCTGGGGGCAGGCACGCCGTGGCATATCAGCCGGTTTCATCCGACCTATAAGCTAACCGACCGTCCGGCCACACCGGTGAAAACGCTCACGCGGGCCCGCGAAATCGGGCTGCAGGCCGGACTCAAATACCTATATACCGGCAATGTGCCCGGCAATGCCGCTGAAAATACCTTCTGCCCGGGATGCGGCGAGATGGTCATCGAACGCTGGGGCTTTCAAGTGGGCGCTCTGCGCGTCAGAGACGGTCACTGCCAAATGTGCGGTTTCGAAATCGCCGGTGTGTGGAACTGAGGTTTTTTTTGCCGGCTTTATGCGAACAAAATACGGCCGTGTTAATGTTTTTTACGACGGCCTAACATCATCTGCCGATTACCCGATACTCCCCGGGACCACCTTTCAGAACAGCCTCTTAAATCGCAAGCGTCGTATTAAATCTTGACTCAAAATTTTCATTTCTTTATAGTCGCATTTTTAAGCCCATTGCTTTCGCCAACGCCTGTAAAAATAAAGGTGGATACATAATGCGCGCACTTCAAAAATTGAGCGCCTTAATCGATGCCCTCAACCAATGGGTTGGCCGGGGCGTTGCCTGGGTGACCCTGGGCCTGGTGCTGGTGGTATTTGTCGATGTGGTCATGCGTTATCTGTTTAAAACCAGTTTCGTTTTTACCCAGGAACTGGAATGGCATCTGTTTGGCTTTATTTTTCTGATGGGTGCCGGCTATACCCTGCTGCATGATGGTCACGTCCGGGTGGATATCATCTACCAGCGGGTCGGATTCAAAAGCCGGGCCTGGATTAATCTGGGCGGTGTCCTGTTGTTCCTGATACCCGGCTGTCTCATGGTGATTACCACCTCCTGGGGATTTATGCAAAATTCATTTGCCATTCTGGAGGGGTCACCGGATCCCGGCGGGATCCCGTTTCGGTTTGTGCTCAAAGGCTGCCTGCCGGTCGGCTTTTCACTGCTGCTGCTGCAGGGAATTTCCTTGGGCATCCATAGCTTGCTGCAGATTCTGGGAATTGAACAGGCAAAGGAGAATCAGCCCTGATGGACTATCTCGCCGCCTGGATGTTTCTGGCGTTAACGATTTTATTGATGGGCGGATTCCCCGTCACCTTCACCCTGATGGGCACCGCGCTGACCTTCGGTCTGATCGGTTTTGGATGGGATTTTTTCAATCTCCTGCCCCTGCGGATCTGGGGCCGCATGACCAATGTGACCCTGGCGGCGGTTCCGCTGTTTGTATTTATGGGTGTTATGCTGGAACGATCGGGCCTGGCGGAAGCGTTACTGGATACCATGGGGCTGCTTTTCGGTCGCCTGCGGGGCGGATTGGCGATTTCAGTGGTTGTGGTCGGTGCGCTGCTGGGGGCCTCCACCGGAATTGTCGGCGCCACCGTGGTGACCATGGGATTGCTGGCGGTACCGACCATGTTGCGGCGCGGCTATCAAAAAGAACTGGCCACCGGCACGGTATCGGCCTCCGGTACCCTGGGGCAGATCATTCCGCCCAGCATCGTGCTGGTGCTCATCGGCGATATTGTCGGAGTCTCGGTCGGCGAGCTTTTTATCGGGGCGATCCTGCCGGGTCTGTTGCTGGTGGGTCTTTTTATCCTCTATATCCTGATCGTTGCTTTTTTGAGGCCCGGTGTGGCGCCGGCCATTTCAAAAGAAGAACTGGCGGCGATCAGTCCCCGCCAGCTTGCCGCCCGGGTCGGCCGCGCGCTGTTTCCGCCTTTATTTTTAATGGTGGCCGTGTTGGGCTCTATTTTTGCCGGCATCGCCTCGCCGACCGAAGCAGCGGCCGTCGGAGCGGTTGGCGCAACCTTCCTGACGATCGTCAACCGCAAGTTTAGCTTAAAAATCCTGCAAGAGGTGATGCACACCACCCTGCGCTTAACCTGCATGGTCTTTATTATCCTGTGCGGAGCGGCTGCTTTTGGTCTGGTTTTCCGGGGTCTGGGCGGTGATCATATCGTCAGGGACTTTCTGGGGGGGATAGCCGATCAATACAGCCAGGGTGCAGTTCTGGCGATCGTGATGCTTCTGATCTTTTTCATCGGGTTTTTTCTGGACTTTATCGAAATTACATTTATCCATGTGCCGGTTCTGGCACCGATTATGATCGATTTCGGATACGACCCGGTTTGGTTTTGCATCCTGCTGGCGGTCAACCTGCAAACGTCGTTTTTAACGCCCCCGTTTGGTTTTTCACTGTTTTATCTTAAAGCGGTGACACCGCCGGAAGTGACGACCAGCCATATCTATCGCGGTATTATCCCCTTTGTTTTTTTTCAGCTCATCGGGCTGGGAATTGTTGTCTTTTTCCCTAAACTGGCCACCTGGCTGCCCCGTCTGGTTTTCGGGCCTTAAGATACGCCTTAAAATTGGTCGTATGCCTTGACTTCGGCCAATCTGTCAACTAAGGTGAGCGCATATTTATTGGCCCTGGAGCGCTGGCCAATTTTATATATCTTTCAGGGAAATTTGGTTGTTTTTAATTGGAATGTTTCAGTCGAAACCGTTTTTGTGTTGACAGTTGACCCTAAAGGAGGATCGTTATGAAGAGACGTGATTTTCTGAAAAAAGCGGGTATCGGAGCGGCTTCAGCTGCCGCCGCAGCCGCGGGTGTCGCCGGCCTGGTGGGCTGCGCCAAGGAAGAAGAAAAAAAGGTCGAAAAAGCAGTAGAAAAAGCGCCGGCGGTCGTTGCCAAAAAAACGTATAAGTGGAAAATGGTCACCACCTGGCCGCCCAAGCTTCCGGTGCTGCAGGAAGGCTGCGAGCGCCTGGCAAAGCGGGTTAATGAGATGTCCGACGGGCGCCTGACCATCGACGTTTTTGCAGGCGGGGAGCTGGTTCCGCCGCTGGAAAGCTTCCAGGCGGTTTCCGACGGCACGGTTGAGGCCGGCAGTGGCGCTTCTTATTACTGGGCCGGCAAAGAACCCGCAACCCAGTGGTTTGCAGCCGTGCCTTTCGGTATGAATGCCCAGGGTATGGCCGCCTGGTTTCATGGCGGGGACGGGCTCAAGCTCTGGGAGGAAACCTATGCGCCGTTTAACCTGATTCCGCGCCCCGGCGGCTCCACCGGCGTTCAGATGGGGGGCTGGTTTAACAAACGCATCAACACCATTGATGACTACAAGGGTTTGAAAATGCGCATTCCCGGTCTGGGCGGTAAGGTCGTGGCCAAGGCCGGTGGCACGGTGGTGCTGCTGCCCGGCGGTGAAATCTTCACCTCCCTGGAGCGCGGTGTTATCGATGCCACCGAATGGGTCGGGCCCCTGCATGACCTGCGGATGGGATTTTATCAGGCCGCCAAGTATTACTATTATCCCGGCTGGCACGAACCCGGAACCTACCTGGAATATTTTTTCAACAAAAAGGCCTATGAAGGACTGCCCAGAGATCTGCAGCATATTCTAGATGCCGCCTGTATGGAACTCGAACAGTGGGCCTTGACGCAATTTGATGCTCAGAACGGAGCGGCCCTGCAGACCCTGATCAACGAGCACAAAGTCGAAGTGGTCAAGTTTCCGGATGAAGTTCTCGATGCATTGCGCGTAATGGCCTTAGAGGTGGTGCAGGAAGAAGCTGCCAAGAGTCCCATGGCCAAAAAGGTCAACGAGTCCTTTGCGAATTTCCAGAAAGTGGTCGGCACCTGGGGCAGCGTATCCGAAGCGGCCTATTACAATTTCATCCAGCCGAAATTGTCGCTTAAAGGGTAAGTTAGAATGTAAACCCGATTAAGCGGGTTTACATTATTTGAAAACCGCAGACGCCAGCCGGGCATCGAAGCCGGCTGGCGTTGTATTTTTTGATGGCGCAAGCCCTTATTCTTCCATTTTATTTTCCCGGATATTGCTGTCAATGCCCTGCACCGCCAGTAATGAAATAAAAGCCATGGCAGCCCCGCCGAAAAACGGAATACGATAATCCCAAACCCACAGAAAGCCCCCCAGGGCCGGCAGAAATACAGCGGCGATATGGTTGATGGTAAAGCCCACGGCCATGCTGGGTGCAATATCCCGGGGATCGCCGACTTTCTGGAAAAACGTTCGAATGGCAATGGCAAAATTAAAGAAAATATGATCCAGAACGTAAAGGACAGCCACGATCCATTTAGAATCGGTCAAAGCATAGCCCAGGAAGATGAAAACCAGACTTAGGTATTCCAGGGATAATACCTTGCGTTCGCCAAAGCGGATGATACTTCGTCCGATCAGGGGGCTCAGATAATAGTTGATCAGATTGTTGATCACAAAGAGGATGGTTACTTCCTGAACCGAGTACTGGAATTTTTGCACCATCAGCAGAACTGAAAAAGCGATAAAAATCTGCCGGCGCGCGCCGGCCATGAAGGTCAGAAAATAAAACAGCCCGTATTTTTTGCGAAACACCATCTTTTTGCGCTGGGCAATCAGATCCTGTTGCTCCGGCTTGCGGGTCAGTGCCCATAGGGATGCGGCCATGATCAGCCCGCCGATCATCAGGTAGATCTGCAAAAAGCTCAAAAAAAAAGCCATCAAATATATTGCCAACCCTACGGCAATGCTGGAAGCGGCGGCATAGCTGCGCTGTTTGCCAAATACCCATGGCGAGGTATGGGCATCAAAGTACTGCAACGTCAGGGACATATTGGTGGTTTCGTAATAATGGAACCCGAAACTCATCACCAGCGTGGTAAAAATAAGCCCGGCATAAAATGGCAGTAAGCCTGTGATGGCCAGCCCAAACCCCATCAACAGAATCGATAGTGCTGAAAGTCGATGCTCCCTGATGATCATGATGACATAGACGGCCAGCAGGGCCAATAATCCGGGGATCTCCCGGACCGATTGAATGACCCCGACATGATTGCCTTCCAGTCCGGCGATGTCCACTGCAAAATTGTTGAACAGCGTTTGCCAGGTCTGCAATCCGATGGTGGAACAGATGGTTAAGACCGCCAGATACCAGAACATCGGGTTATTTTTTATTTCTTTTTCGGGTTTCATCCGCTTATGACTCAATGAGCGCAGTTATAAAGTGGTTGTCAAAAAAAAGTTCTAATATAAAAAATGTTTTTTCCTACAACCACTTATGCCGCAATTCCGCCATTTGGAACATTAACATGAAAATATCGGCGCCTTGACGTCTTTGCCTGATATTGGTATTGATTTCTGCCTTGTATGGTTAAGGGTCTATTAGGGGCGTTTTTTCCATTTGGCCGACAGTAAGTTCAAAGCTGTAAACTCAATTTTTTAATTTAATTTTAATAAGTTATGCTTTTTTTGCTTATCAAAAAAAGCGGTGGTTCAGAATTTTGAACCTCACCCAATAATAAAAAAACGGTTAAAAAACAACAGGTTTTCAATTTATAGGTATTTTCGGTTAAAAATTGTGAACCCCTTACCCTATTTATCTCGGTTCTGGTCATTTTTTTTGCCGGAGGTGCCTGAAGCACGAGAAATTATAAGTATATGAATTTTATATAAAATATAATAAAAAAGATTAATTTTAGGATTGTAAATCATTTTTGGCAAGGGTTTTGCATTTGTCTTAACCGCAGCCTAATAATTTCTTCATCTGTTCTCCTCCTTAACGGCTAATCAGAAAAAACTGATTAGCCGTTATTTTTTTGTTTGAATTTTGATACCCTTTCCCATAACAATATTCTCTTGCCCAAACTAGGCATTTAAGGACCCCGGGTCCATTCAAAAATATTATCACCATGGCAGCTTAGGCTATTGTATCTGATCAATGCCGGCACAGTGGTATCGTCCCGGTCAAACAAAGAAATATAAACTCTTCGGAGCGCTAAGTTGAAGATAATTGACGTTCACACCCATATTTTTCCAGAGGAAATCCGTACCCGCCGGGAAGCCTATTTTTCAGACGAGCCTGCCTTTCAAAAACTGTATCAATCACCCAAATCCCGGCTGATCGGTGCAACAGAAATATTGGCCGCTATGGATGACAACCAGGTGAACAAATCCGTTATTTTTGGATTTCCCTGGCGGGATTCGAACCATTTTAAAAAGCATAATGACTACATCATTGAGGTGGTCAGCCGTTACCCGGATCGCTTTATCGGGCTGGGCTGTTTCGATCCTTTTAGCGAAGAGGCCGCTGCGGAGACGCATCGCTGCCTTCAGCAGGGCGGGCTACTCGGAATCGGAGAGCTGGCCTTTTATCAAAGCGGGATTGATAATTCTGCTCTGACCAAATTGGAACCGGTGATGGAAATTTGCAGCGGGCGGGATGTTCCCGTTCTGATTCATACCAATGAGCCCATCGGGCATACATATCCCGGTAAAACCCGCAATACCCTGGCACAGATCTATCAGCTGATTGTCACCTTTCCTCAAAATAAAATTGTTCTGGCGCACTGGGGCGGCGGCCTGTTTTTTTTCAGTCTTCTGCGAAAGGAAGTCAAACAGCGCTTACTCAATGTGTATTTTGATACGGCCGCCTCGCCTTATTTATACGATCCGAGTGTCTACCGCCTGGCAATTGAATTGATCGGGGTGGAAAAGATCCTGTTTGGCAGTGACTTTCCCCTCCTGCAGCCCGCAAGGTATTTTGATGAGATGCAAGCAGTCGGGTTGTCGGATGCGGAGATAGGGCAAATTTGCAGCCAAAACACCGCCAAACTTTTCAATGTGGCTGTTTGAGAACATGGATCAGGCCGGGCTTCTTTCTCAGCTGTTACAAGGACCGGCGATATCCACGTGCTCGATGGTCTGCAAAATAACCGTGTTTACCGAAAGCACGAAATCATCGATATCCGCATAGTCATGTCTGCTGCAATCAGATATTATACACCCGAAAAAACGCCGCAAGCACTGATTCGAGTCTGGCCTCCGCCAGGCAGGCGGGTTGGGTGCAGTTATCCGGCTCGATTTCAAAGCACGGGTGACAATCCAATTCGGGACGCACAATTTGAACCCGGGGCCCCAGCGGTTGCCAGCGCACCGGATCCGCCGGGCCGAAGACGACCACACATGCCAACCCTAAAAACGCCGCCAGGTGGCTGATACCGGAATCGTTGCCAACATATCCGCCCGCGGATTCAAACCAATCAACCAGATCCGTCAGTTCACTGAAAGTGTGTACCTGTCGATCTTGATTCCGGATTTCCGCGGTTAGATCCAACTCCGCCGGCCCACACGCAAATTGCGGCAGCAGGCCCCTTTTTTCGAGAACATCTGCCAAGTTTAAAAACTTCGCCAGGGGCCAGCGCTTGCGAATACTGCCGGAGCCCGGATGAATGATAATTTTTGAGGTCTCGATCGTCCGGCCCGTTCTGTGGTTTCGCTGCCATTGGACGTTGAAGATACTGTCGTTTGAATGAGCGGCTTCGATCAGCCCGCCATCCATGAGGTTTTGAAACAAAAATTCGGCCACATGGATTTTATCCCGGACCGGCGGCCGGGGGGGCATCCACAAGCATGGACGGCCGGTAATTTGGCTGATGGATTCCTTAAGGTCGCTGCAAAATGAAATAACAAGAATGGTCGTATAGCGGCAGATGAGATTTTTGATTTTCCCATTGATCTGATCGGAAAAAAGGGTTGCAAAATAGGCCGACTCCAGAGGGTAACCATTTTCTATCAGTCCCAGCTTGACAGCCAGTTTTCCTATTTGACCCTGACAGAGGATATCAATGCGATCAAATTTTTTGCGAAGCGCGCAGATAGCCGGAAAGGTTAAGACCACATCACCCAGGGCGCCCTGGTGGATTATGAATAGTTTTGATTCGGTCATGGATCTCTTTTCAAAATGCAATCAAATAAATATTCATTCGTCAGCGAAACTTTTATAATTCAGATGGGTTTTTATACAACAGGAAATTCAATTTGGGGGATAAATTTCCGTATACCGGTCAAAAAGGATTTGTTCATGAAACGCTTTTCTATTTTTGTGGTTTTCATGCTGCTGAGCGGTCTGATGTTGCCTGCTGCATTTGGGATGCGCTTTGAAGAAGCCAGACATCTGCTGGCCCGCACAGGTTTTGGCGGCAATTGGGAGCAAATCCGGGCTTTCGAATCAATGGGTTACGCGGAAGCCGTGACCGCCATTTTGAATCAGACGCGCAAACACCCCCTGACCCCGCCACCGGAATGGGTCAATGAGCCTTTGATGAGCCGCGCACAGATCAAACAGCTCAGTAAGGAGGATCGCAAAAAATTATTCCAGCGATGGCGCCGGCGCAGCTTTGAGCTCAAGGCTTGGTGGTTTCGCGAGATGGTTCAGACCGACGCACCCCTCGGCGAGCAGATGACGCTTTTCTGGCACAACCATTTTACCTCGGGCCTGCGAAAAGTTAAATCACCCACACTGATGTATGGCCAGAATCAGCTTTTGCGGCAGCATGCCCTGGGTAATTTCAGACAATTGATCCATGCAGTGTCTAAAGATCCCGCTATGCTCATTTATCTGGATAATGTTTTCAATCAGAAGGATAAACCCAATGAAAACTTTGCCCGGGAGCTGCTGGAACTATTTACCCTGGGAGAGGGCCATTATACCGAAAAAGACATCAAAGAAGTCGCCCGGGCATTTACCGGCTGGACGATCGACAGGCGTACCGGCAAATTCAGATTTATCCGCCGGCGCCACGATTTTGGCTCTAAAAGCTTCATGGGAAGTACGGGGAATTTTGACGGGGATGACATCATCGACATTGTGTTGGAGCAACCCGGGGTGGCCACCCATATTACCGAAAAACTCTGGCGAGCATTTATTTCGCAAAAGCCGGATCCGCAGGAAATTGACCGGCTGGCCGAAGTGCTGCGGTCAAACGATTATGAATTAAAACCTCTGATGCAGGCCCTTTTGACTTGCCAGGCTTTCAGGGACCCGCAAACATTCGGTGCCATGATCAAATCGCCGGTGGAATTGATAGTGGGAACCCTGCGGGTGTTTCAATTTCCCATGGGTGATGGCCGTGGAATCGTGCTGGCCAGCCGCCGATTGGGGCAGGATCTCATGGACCCGCCCAATGTGAAAGGCTGGCCCGGTGGAACCCGCTGGATTTCATCCGACACGCTCATGATGCGCCGCCAGATACTGGATCGATTTTTACGGGGAATGGAAATGCTGCAGGCTGGTAAAAACGTCGGGCCATCATCGACAAAGACAATGAGCGGGCAAATGACGAACTTGCAGCTGTTTGGTAAAAACCTGACGGATCAAACGGTCACAAAAATATTATTGCCATTGCCTCCGATTGTACCGCCCCAAGCAATGGCCGATCGACACGAGCTGGTCTCGCAGTTGGTGCAGGATCCGGTGTTTCAATTAAAATAAAGAGGTTCATAGATGAAGCGCAGAGAATTTCTTAAAATAGCGACAGGCGCACTCATTTGGCAGCTGAATTCCTATCATTTGCCGTTGGCCGTCGCAGGGGCTAATCAAGCTCAACGGATTCTAATTTTAATCGAGCTAAAAGGTGGCAATGATGGGCTCAACACCCTGGTTCCCTATACCGATAATCGCTATTATCAATACCGATCGGGTCTGGCCGTCAAACGGGATGTGGTCCTGCCCCTATCTGAAGACCTGGGATTGAATCCGCGCCTGGAAGCGTTGTTGGATGCCTGGAACCAGAAGCAGCTGGCCATTGTTGCCGGTGTCGGGTATCCCCAGCCCAATCGGTCGCATTTCCGCTCTATCGAGATATGGGAAACCGGATCTTCCAGCAGTCAATATCTGCAAACCGGGTGGCTGGCCCGGGTTCTGCCGGAGATATCCATGCCTGCACGGACCATTGCTGACGGGGCTGCTATCGGCGGTGATGCCGGACCGCTGGCCGGCGGTGATCTGCGGTTGGTTGTCATGCGCAACCTTGAGCAATTTTTTCGGCAGGCCAAACGCGTGCAGAAGATGAATGCCGGCAGCCATAATCCGGCACTCAAACACCTGCTTGCGGTACAGAATGGCGTTTACCGTTCCGCCCGGGCATTGGATGAGAAGATAAAAACGCAGGTACCACCGAATGCGACATTTCCCAAAACAATGATCGGGCGCCACCTTCAAACGGCGGCCCGGCTGATTGCCGGCGGTGTGGCAATTCCGGTTATCAAAGTATCACACGGCGGGTTTGACACCCATGCCAACCAGCGCAACCTTCACGATCGGCTGCTTCAGCAGCTGGCAGAAGCCATGGACGCCTTTCGGCGTGCCATGCAGCAGGCGGGCCGCTGGGAGCAGGTGCTGGTGATGACTTATTCTGAATTCGGTCGGCGACCGGCGGAAAACGGCAGCCGCGGTACCGACCACGGCACGGCGGCACCGCATTTCATAATGGGCGGCAAGGTCAAGGGTGGCCTATACGGCCGGCAGCCGTCTCTGCAGCAACTGGAAAATGATGATTTAAAATTCAGTGTGGATTATCGCAGCCTGTATATGACCGTTGGACGCCGCTGGTGGGGATTAAAAGCCGAATTTCTGAAAGGAGGGCCATATCCGGTTATAAGTTTTATCTGATGAGGGCCCGGGCCAAATCGACGATGCTGATCTCTTTGAGACATTGCCGCGAGTCCCAGGACTCGGTCTATTTGCCGCATTACCATATCGATTTCCTTCAATTTTCTTATTCTAATGGTTTGGCCAGCTCGGCCAGCTCTCCTGCATTGACTTTATAATAATTTTCGAGATGCTCAATCTGGCCGGATGTCGGTATTCTTGTGCCTCTTTCCAGTTCAACCAATCTGGATGGCGGAATGCCGGCCCCTCTGCAGATTTCTTTTAAGGTTAGCTTACTCTTTGCTCTTAACTGAATTAATCGTTCGCTAAATTCGCTCATGCTCAATCTCCTTCAGGTAAAAAATTGGCAGGCGTAACATCAGTTTCTTCATATGTCATTTACGGATTGCAGGCATCAATTTATCCTTTTCATCGTGTTTACGATCTACTCGACACCTGAAATGGCGACAAACTGGGCCAGTGCTGCGCCCTCACGAATCTTTTTGGCGTCTGCATATTCCGGTGAATTATAGAATTCCTTCACCTTTGCAAGATCGGGGAATTCAACTACAACGATTCGCCATTTTTCCTCCGGGCCTTCAAGGGTGATGGTCTCACCCCCGCGGACAATAAAGCGGCCCTCATATTTTGCGATGATGTCTGGTGTAACCTTTATATATTCATTATATTGTTCCCAATCGGTCACGCTAACTCTGGCAATCATGTATGCAGCCATCCGGCAATCCTCCTTTTAAACAAAACGCTTACTTAAGTACTCCATCGCGATCAATGGATAATTAGTCAAGCTGCGCAAATATCGGGTGATAGGTTATCACCCCGCGATATTCAAACAGAGCCCCTTTTTCCAATTCCTTAACCAGAAAGACCTCATCCGGGACATCATACTCACTTTTAATGCCGAAGCGGGATGCCGGCACAAAACCAAAACGGGGGTAGTAATCCGGATGACCTAAAACGAACACCGCTTTGTATCCACATGATTGGCAGCGCCTCAGACCCGCCTCTACCAGGGCAGAGCCGATTCCCTGGTTTTGACGTTCGGGCAACACGGCCACCGGTGCCAGGCCCGCGATTTTAAGATTCGCATTGTTGCCGGATAGCTTGACGGGACTGTAGAGGATGTGTCCGACGATCATTCCATCCGACTCAGCCACCAGCGAGATCAGCGGGCTGCTGCTTTTTCTCAAACTATCGACTATATTGGCCTCAGCTTTCGTATCAAAAGCGGCTGCATTGACGTTTCTAATTTTAGCGATGTCTTTTTTGGTTTCCGGCCGAATTTGGATTTTCATGATAAATAAGGGTCCGAAGAGGGGAGGGGTGCGGGGAACGCCTATCCGACGCGGTAAAACGTTAAAGGTTTTACCGCGCCAAACAGGGATGTTTTTTACCTCTGACACAACCCAGAGCAGCAGAAAAATGCAAAACCGGCAGGCTTATTTGCTCTTGCCGATCCTGAACATCTTTGTGCCGCATGTCGGACAAACGCCCTGGGTTGCGGGCCGTCCATTTTTCATTGTTATTTCCTTCGGGTCTTTCATTTCTCGCTTGGCTTTGCATTTAACGCAATACGCTTCCATCTTTTTACCTCCTCTAATTTATTTAAATAACGGCTTGAATGGGTTTACGGCAAATTTAATAAGAAGATGCAGGCGCAAATTTATATGTCGACGATGAATTCTCACCATACGAATATTTCCTGCAAGTTTGAAGCCTACACCATAAACAATAAGTTTGGCAACACTATAAAGCAAACGGTTAAACATTTGCAACAGGGCGACTGACTCAAACCATTAGGGTTTCTGCTAATATAAAATTGGCAGTAATCTCTCATATTTATAATTCTGTATACGCAGAGGTATAATTTTTCGTACACAAAACCAATGGCATCATCAAACAACCGGCGGCCTGAGTTTTAAAGAGGGACCTTCCGGTTCACCCTTTTCGCGTTTCAAAAAGACCTAAGGAATTGATTAAACTAAAGTTTTAAAAGCTGGCGAAGAATATAGCCCCCCTCCGGTTTGGCTTTCGAACAGGGGCGGTCTGAAAATCCCAATTGGTACCTATTTTGCAATCAATTCTAGCGTCGGCCAACCAATCCGTTTTTTCAGACGTTTGGACCGGGCAAACAGCCGGGGGGCATTTCTGGGTTGCAGGTCCAAAAGAACATATGGCTCAATGTCGGGAGTGGAAAAAAGGAGATCAGTCATGCGGCGATTTTACCCCGCTTTGGTGGCGGTTCCGGTGGCTCTATGCATATATGCAATGACGGCATGGGGGCAACAGTCACCGGAAACCGTCACCATTAAAAAAGAATTCGAATTCAATGATGCTTCCAAAGTAACCGGCAGTGATTGGCAAACCCCGGTGGCTACTTACAACGATGCCATTTATTACGTATATGTGACCCGGCAATTAAAGACGCTCATCGTCAAGAAGTCATCCGACGGGTCGATATCTAAAAACGTTATTTTTGAAGAAACCGACCCTGCGCCCTGGTATAATGGCGCGTCTGTGGGTATAGACCGCAGCGGGTATATTCATGTTGCCGGCAATATGCATCATTCCCCATTTAATCATCCCAAAACAGGCAACCCCTACTATGAATATGCCTGGCAATATGTCGTTTCCGATAAACCGGAAGATATCTCTTCTTTTACGTTTGTTGGCGGTGAGCAAGCGCGGACCATCCCGGGAAACTGGATCACCTATCCTTCATTTGCCCGGGACCTGAACGGCGTTCTTTACGTTGCTTTTCGTCACCGGATAAAATTCGGTACCGGCTGGTCTCCCGGCATCATCGCCGCAGCCATTGCGCGATACGATGCCGACGCTAAAACTTGGGTGATGCTGGGCGGTACGGATTACGCGCATGCGGCCAAAACTTTTTTTTGGAATGACTCCGGGGCCGACGGTACAGCCTATCAGCCGTATCGACAGCGCATCTTTTTTGACCGCAACAACCGGATGCACATTACCTGGGTGGTGGATGACGGGAATGGTTCATCGGGCTATCATACCCACGTACTTTATGCGTTATCGGATGACGGTGGAGACACCTTTAAACGTGCAGATGGATCTCTTTACGAAACATTGCCGATCACCCTTAAAAACGCAGATGTCGTCGTTGGGCCCGACTGGACGGGCAGCGCCGGCAACCTCTGGTACACCAGTTATGTTGGGGCTACAGCAGACGGGCATCCGACGGTGTCTTTCGCCGATAACAGCAACGATACCTCATGGTGGTCATTGTGGCGACCCGAGATCGGTTGGTCTGCACCCCTAAAACTGCCTTTTGAGTCTATTCCCGCAAGAATCCTGACAGATGCAAATGGCACCCTAACGGCAGTCGACGGACATAATAAACTGCACCGCAGTTTTAACAATGGCGTCAGCTGGCGGTCCTATTATGTTGAGACCCTGGGTATACATTCTACGAATTTTGACTACTCTTATCTTACAGAAACCGGCGATCTGCGCTTTCAAACCTATTCCACTACCAGCGGCAAGGTGAAGGTTTGGACAGTTGGATTTGCTGCTGACAGATCAGGTGCCGGCGAATTGTCAGTGGCTCCTCAAAAGATGAGTGCCCGATCAACTCTGGGGCTGGAATGAATTCGCTGGTAATACCCCGCTGGTGCTAAAAACTTAGCTGGACTTCAACTGTTCGGCCTTTTCGACTGTAAGGGTCAGCGCGCCCCAGTCCGCTTCGACCCTGCCGGTAAGCAGATAGGGCCGCTGGCGATCGATGATGTGGCAAAAACGGCGGTAGGCTTGCGGGAAAAAGGTAGTCTCTACAATACCGGTTTCATCTTCAAAGGTTAAAAACTCCATGGGATCGCCCTTTTTGGTGGAAACCACCTTGCCGGTAATCAGCCAGCCGGCCAGAGTGACCCGCCGGCCGACAAAGCACGGCAGGTCCACGGCTTTAACGGTGCGTCGTTTTTGCAACTGTCCGGCAAACAGCTCCATGGGGTGACGATCGCACAGAAAGTCCAGCACCGCAAACTCACGCCGCCGTCGTTCGCGTTCATCTTCGGCGGGCAGTGCCGGCGGCGGGCAATCGGCGCCAGGGTTGGCACCATCAAACAGGGCGGGGTTGGGCACTTTCGGCCGTTTTGATTTCAACCAGCCGGCCAGTTCCCACCGCAGCGCTGCGCGGTTACCGCCGGAGTTGAAGGCATCCAGGGCGCCGCAGTTGATCAATGAGCGGGCCTCGTCTTCCGCGGGGCGCGCGCGGTCCAAAAAATCCCGCAGACTACCGTAGGACCGGCGGCGACGCTGCGCGACGATGCGCGCCCGGGTGTCGATGCCCAGGCCCTTGACGGACAGCAGCCCCACCCGGATGGTATCGGCCCCGCCGGTCCAGTGAACCTCACTTAAGCTGACATTGGGCGGCAGCACCTTCAGACCCATGCGCCGGGCCTCGGACACGTAGGCAAAGGTGCCGTAAAAGCCGCCCTGGTTGCTGATCACCGCAGCCATAAATTCGGCCGGATAATGGACCTTGAGATAGGCGGCCTGAAAGGATACCCGGGCATAAGAAGCACTGTGGGGTTTGCAGAAGGAATAGCCGTTAAAGCTCATCATCATATCCCAGATTTCAGCGGTTTTGTCAGCGGATACGCCGTGCTGCCGTGCGCCGGTGTAAAAGCGTTGCTCAAAATCCCGCAGCTGATGCGCGCGATCCTTTTTGGTCAGCACTTTGCGCAGCGTATCGGCTTCGGCATGCGAAAAGCCAGCGATAACCACTGCCGCGCGGGAGACGTCTTCCTGATAAACCATGATGCCGAAGGTTTCAGCGAGCACTTCGGCCAAAAAAGGATGAATCGGGTCCCAGCGGCCGCCGTGCAGCCGGCGGATGTATTCCTGGATAAATTCGTTGGCAGCCGGGCGGATGATGCTGCTGTGAATGACCAGGTGTTCGAAATCGCCCACTTTGGACTTTTGCTGCAGCAGACGCATGGCCGGGCTTTCGATATAAAAACAGCCCATGGTGCGACCCTGGGCCAGAGCCTCCTGGGTGGCAAAGTCGTCTTCGGGTTCCCAGCGCAGCTCGTCGAAGGCGGTGCCGTTGTCGCGCAGGTTGACCAGGGCGTCACGAATGACCCCCAGGCTGCGGTTGCCCAGCAAATCAATTTTGACCAGCCCGGCATCTTCGGTGGCATCCTTTTCCCACTGGATAATCGGCACGCCTTTGGGGGCGCGCTCGACAGGGACGTATTCTTCAATAGGCCGCGGCGTGATCACCACGCCGCCGGGGTGCACCGACATATAGCGCGGGGTGCCGATCAGGCGCTGGGCAAACTGCAAAATGTCGGGCCAGGGCGGGGGAAACGCCAGCGCTTTGGATTCGGGACGCTGCTGTAGTTCGTCCAAAAATCGAGGGTCGGATTCTTTCACGCGCCAGAATTGGGGCAGCCGCTTGGACACCCGGCCGATTTCGGCATCGGTCAGCCCGAAGACCTTGGCCACTTCGCGCACCGCCATGCGCGGTTGAAACAGCACGTGGCTGGACACCATAGCGGCGTGACCCGGATACTGGGTCAGGACCGAATCCAGGACCGCATCGCGTTCATCCCAGGCAAAATCCACATCGATGTCGGGCGGATCTTGGCGGCCCGGGTTTAAGAACCGCTCAAAATACAAATTGTGCTTCAGGGGACAGACATTGGTAATGCCCAGGCAGTAAGCCACCAGCGAAGCGGCGCCCGAGCCGCGGCCGCAGGTGCGCGGGCTGCGCTGGATGATGCCGCGCACGATTAAAAAATATGCGGCAAATCCCATGTCTGTGATGCTGCGCAATTCGTGTTCCAGCCGCTCCACCACGGCCTCGGAAAGCTCATCGCCGTAGCGCTGCCGCGCACCTTCATAAGCTTGCTCGCGCAGGCGCTCGGCCGGGTTGCTGCCGTTTTGACCGAGCAGCGGCGGCATGACAATGCCAAACTGCGGGCCGCTAAAATCCAGACGTTCGGCTATTTTGTAAGTGACGCTGATTGCCTCCGGGCAGATGGCAAAGCGGCGTTCATATTCTTGAGGGCCTGCCAGCCATGCATCTACCGGGGCAACTTCGTCGGCTGCCAGGCGTGACAGGGATGTGTTGTGCGCGATGGCGCGCAAAATGCGATGCACCGCCATGTCTGCGGGACGCAAAAAGAAACTGCCTGGCGTGGCTACCACCGACACGCCCAGGCGGCGGGCCGTGTGGCGCAGTCGGTGGGTGGCGGGAAAAGGACGACGCGGCAGGGCGCCGGCAACTGCAACGCCGTCAGCATGCCAGGCGCTGAGCAGGCCCGCGCTCTGGGTAAGGACCACCAATCCATTTGCATGGGCGCTTACAGCGGCCGCCAAACTAAAATCATCGTCCATGTGGCGGCGGGTCAACAGGCGGCAGAGGTTGCGGTAGCCGGAATCATTGGCCACCAGGCAGACGGCCCGCTGCTTGCGCTGCGGGTCGGTGATCTCCGCCCCCACAATGGGTGTCAGTCCTTCGCGCCGACAGCTGGTTAAAAAGGGCCACAGGCCGCACAGGTTGTCGGTGTCGGTCAGCGCCAGATGCGTATAGCCCAGACGTCGGGCTGCCCGGCAGACCTGTTTGACCGGAGCTGTGCCCCACATGAAAGAGTAGTTGGATCGGACGGTTAATGGGATCATAACAAAGTTGAGCCGGTTGAGCCCGTTGGCCCGTTAGCCGGTTTGATGGTTTTTCAAGTAACGGATTAGGCCATCAATTATTTTCCTGATCCTTGCACAGTGGTCATAGGTACTTTGAAACGCTTCTGGGGAGATGTACTTCTGGTCCAAAGCAATATACAGGCAATTTTGTACCTCAGAACAAGAGCGTCGCGAATATGTTAAAAATCGAATAAATTCGTTTGTTCAACAGTTTGTTCTGATGGTTATTCGTTCAATTATCAACCGGCCAACGGGCTAAACCGGCAACGGGCAAACCGGCAGTTAGGCCGCTAAAGTGCGGCCGAACCGCAAGGCCTCATGGCCGAAGCGGTGGCGCACGGTGTCGATGGTGCCGATCAGGCTGGATCGCTTTTCATCGGCTTTCTGATCGGCGGCAAACAGTTTTAACTGGGCCGGCGGAAAGACCAGCCGGGCGCCGATCAGGCGCAGGTGGCGGATACGCACCCGTCGCATCCAGGCCAGTTGCAGTGCGCGCCGGGCCAGTTCAAAGAGGGTGAGGTCATTGGCCGTGGCCGGCTGGGCGGCCACTTGGCGGGCGCGGCGCATGCCGTCGGAATAGTCGAGCACAATGGCAATGCGGCGGGCAGCTCGCCGGCGTCGGCGCAGCCGGCTGCCAACCTGCTCCACCAGCCCGTAGAGAACGCTCTCCAGGGTGTGCACATCGTTGGTGTCGGTGCCGAATTCGTGATCGGCGATCACCTGCGGCGGTTTCTGCCCGACCGGCAAAACCGGAGACGGATCGATGCCGCGCACCGCCTCGTAAAGCAGCCGGGCACGGGTGGCAAAAGGGACCGCCAACTGCTCCAGGCTCAGGGCCGCGACCTGAAATGCATGCGTCAAATTGAATTCCCGCAACCGAAGCAGGTCATCGCGCTCGATGCCTGGAACCAGGCGGACAGGCAGCGGGGCCAGCAGCGATCTTTCTTCGCCGGCCGAGACGATGTACGCTCCATCGGGTTTCACCAGGCGGGTGGCCACTTTGGCCACCAATTTGTTGGGTGCCACCGACCAGATCGGGTCCAGGCCCTGGTCGGTTTTGATCTGCCGGCGCAACCGCCAGGCCACATCCCTGGGCGGCCCGAAAAGGCGGCCGGTGCCGGTGGCATCCATAAACAGGTGGCCGTCGTCTTCACCGGTTTCGATCAGGGGTGAATACGGCAGGGCGCGCTTGAGCATATCGCGCATGGCCTGTTCGTAGCGGTGGGGGTGGGGCGGCAGGATGCGGACATCTTGACACAGGCGGACGGCTCGCTGCAGGGCCATGCCCTTGCGGATGCCGGTTATATAGGCCTCGTTGCTCATGTCATAAACGGCG
>Ga0265306_10000324_pt1 | contig 22339 bp, 13 predicted proteins | sample Helome_3_FD_192493 | JGI IMG/M metagenome (GOLD analysis project Ga0265306, IMG submission 192493) | Marine sediment microbial communities from subtidal zone of North Sea - Hel_20160420 (Illumina Assembly) | ecosystem: Environmental > Aquatic > Marine > Subtidal zone > Sediment ... | reverse complement strand
TTGATTGGTTAGAAGCCATTTCAAAACCTCTTTGGAGCTAATTTTGCGGGCTTTTGTTAAAAAGCGCTTAGCGCAGTGGAGCGTAAAATCTTGAACTGTTTGAGGGCTTTAGACCGAGTTTTCTCCGCCTCAGGCGGATTAGCGCAACAAGCTTAGCGCTTTACAAAAGCCGCAAACCGGCTGAAACGGGGTTTTGAAATGGCTTCTAGTGTTGTGTCCCAGAAATAGATTCTAAAATTCGCTTTATTTTAATCAATATTGAATCGGCCGTCGCTGTCCAGATAAACGGCTTTGATTTTGAATTGTAATCTTTAACAAATTGATCGATTTTCTCTCGCAGTTGTTTGGTACTACGAAAAGAGCCGCGCCGAATAGCCTTTTGAGTGATAATATGAAACCAGGTTTCCACCTGATTGAGCCACGAGGAATATGTGGGCGTATAATGAACATGGTATCGCGGCCGTGCGGCTAACCAGTTTCTAACCTTCGCATGTTTATGGGTGGCGTAGTTGTCGACCACCAAGTGGATATCTAATTCTTTAGGCACACTGGCATCAATATGCTTTAAAAACTGTAAGAACTCCTGATGACGGTGACGCTTTTTACATTGGGCGATCACTTCTCCTGTGGTTAAGTCCAGCGCAGCAAACAGTGTCAGAGTTCCGTGACGTACGTATTGATGAGTGATACCTTCAACATAACCCAGGCCCATGGGCAAAACCGGCTGGGTTCGGTCCAGTGCTTGAATTTGGCTTTTTTCGTCCACGCACAATACCATTGCTTTATCAGGAGGATTTAAATACAAGCCAACAATATCGCGTACTTTCTCAACAAAATATGGATCCGTTGACAGCGTAAAATGTTTTTGGCGATGCGGTTGCAGATTAAAGGCGCTCCATATTCGTTGAACCGTTGATTTGGACAGATTGGTTTCCTTGGCGATGCTTCGACAGCTCCAATGCGTTGCGCCTTTTGGTTTTTTGCTTAAAGTTTTTTGGACCAGTTGAGCCACTTGCTCATCGCTAATAGATCGCGGGGCTCCTGGTTTGGGTTGATCGTAAAGTCCCATCAAACCCTGATCAATAAAGCGCTGGCGCCAAATGCCAACCATTTTTATGGAAAGACCGACTCTTTGGGCAATCTTTGTGTTAGTGAGTCCCTGGGCCGACATTAAGATAATTTGAGCGCGTCGCACTTGCGCGTAAGGTAATGAACGTGAATTAGCCATCGTCTCCAATTGCTTTTTTACTTCATCGCTTAACTCCAGCGGTGGTATGGGGCGTCCGACAGGCATTGTTTTCTCCTCCTTTTGTTTTTGGAGGAGTGTAAACAAAAAAACAACAAAAATCTAGATATTTTTTGCGTTATTTCTGGGACACAACACTAGAAGCCATTTCAAAACCCCGTTTCGCCGATCTGCGGCTTTTGTAAAGCGCTAAGCTTGTTGCGCTAATCCGCCTGAGGCGGAGAAAACTCGGTCTAAAGCCCTCAAACAGTTCAAGATTTTACGCTCCACTGCGCCAAGCGCTTTTTAACAAAAGTCCGCAAAATTAGCGCCAAAGAGGTTTTGAAATGACTTCTAACTATATTTCTTTATAAAAATATTTATAGACAGATGATTTTCGTTGTGTTACTGAGCCTCTCTATTGCCATTAAAGACGGAACGTTTTTTTGACAACCACTATATATGGGCAACAGAGGCCCGCTCTGTACATAATGTGGACGAGGAGCTAAATATGACCGATAATGGTGGAACCCGTATCGGAATTGACAGGCGAGAATTTGAATACACCGCTTATATCCCGGAAAAAAGATCGGGTATTGACCGTAGAAAAGGATTTGATCGCAGAAGTGGAACAATACGAAGAAGAGAATCTGAGCGTAGAAATAGCCTGAATCATCGAGGATGTTACCCCATAGAACGAAGAGACATATTCAGAAACGGATCTTAAATAAATGTTAAATGAGATTAATCCGCTTCCAGCAATGCAGCCTGTTCCCTGCCTTTTTCTTCGTCTACAAAATAAAATAGAATTCCCCCGACAATAAAGAGAATTAAAATGGAACCAATACCCCAGCGGGATGCCAGCTGGCCAACGGCGATCACCTGCTCGGGCGTGGGTGCCGGCGGCATCAGTATGCGTTTGGCGATCAGTCCGACAAGTCCCATCAAAACCGGTCCCAATATGACGGCGAACTTGCCCAGCATGTTATAAAACCCGTAATATTCGGCCGCTTTATTTTTGGGAATCAGGCGGGAATAATAAGAACGGCTGAGGGCCTGAATACCGCCCTGCACCAGTCCGATGACCACAGCCAAAATGTAGAACTCCATTTTATCTGTCATCATCGTACCCCATACGGTGACCCCCATGTAAATGGCAATAGCGAGATAGATCGATTTGCGAACCCCCCAGCGCTCTCCCAATTTGCCGAAGATCAGGGCCGCAGGGAATCCGACAAATTGAACGATTAAAAGCGCGACGATTAAATCGGTTGGTTCAAATCCGAGAGAAAGGCCGTAATCCACCGCCATTCGGATAATGGTGTCGACCCCGTCGATGTAAAACCAATATGCCAGCAGAAAGAGAAAAACGACTTTGAGGTGACGAATCTTTTTGAATGTTCCGGCGAATTGCCGGAAACCGGCGGCGACAATACTTTCACCGTTGTTATCTGCCGAGGCGCCTTTTTGTTCCGGTACCCAGAATATGGTAAAAAAAGTAAACAGGCCCCACCACAGGGCAACGGACAGAAATGATACCCGAACGGCGGCTGCATCGTCGGGCAATCCGAATTTTTGAGGCATCATCGTCATGAGCACATTGACGAGAAACAGCAAGCCGCCGCCGAGATAACCCATGGAAAAGCCCAGACCGGATACGTAGTCGATTTTTTCCTCGCCGACGATACCGGGCAACAGGGAATCATAAAAGACATTGGCACCGGAAAACCCGATGATGCCCATCGCATAGACAAATATGGCCCAGACCCACTGCCCCTCTTGAACCAGGAACAACGCCGCCGTCATCAGAACACCCAGATAGGCGAAAAAAACCAGAAATTTCTTCTTGGTCGATCCTTTATCGGCAATCGCGCCCAGAATAGGGGCCATCAAGGCCACCATTAGACCGGCCACTGAATTTCCCAATCCCAGCTGGGCGGTACTGACGTTAACATCCGCGCCGGCGCTCCAGAACCCTTTAAAGAAAAGCGGAAAAAATCCGGCCATCACGGTGGTGGCAAACGCAGAATTTGCCCAGTCATAAAGGGCCCAGCCCCAGATGGCCTTTCTATTCACTTTCATAACAGCGTCTCCGTTTGCGGTACCAGCAGGAGTCGGGTGTCAGGTTTCAGGAACCTGAAACCAAAATTTTAAATGAATATGCTATCGCCTTCAAAAGCATTAAAATTCGCTGACTTTAAGGCCATGGTATGAGCTACCGCCCGACCGGCACAAAATACAGGGGCTGCTCATCTGCGGGCAGATGAGCGATCTCTTTGACCGCGTCATCCCGAAAGGCTCCGATTACCGCTGTCTGGAGCCCTAAGGCAATCGCCTGCAAACATACGTTTTGAGCCGCATGGCCCACCTCCATGTGAACATAGCGGATACCGCGTTGACCGTATTTGGCGGTCGTCCGTTCATACACTGCGCAAAACAACAAAACCGCGGGTGCTTTTCTGATGGCCCCCTGGCGCAGGGCGGCACGGCTGAGCTCGGACCGCTTGTCGCCGGAGATGATTTTGATCAGTGCATGCTTGCCGGGGCTGTATTTATAAATAGCCGAGGGGAGGTCTTTGATTCGACCGGCTATGACATAGAGTTCCAGCGGGTAAAGGGCTCCGGCAGAAGGTGCCGTTCGGAATCCACGCGGACGGGTAATACCCTGGGCGGACCATACGATCTGGGAAATCTCGGCAAGGTCCAGGGGGTCATTTTTATAAGAGCGCACCGATCGTCTTGCCTGCAGCGCCTGTTCGACCGAGATGTCTCCATCGGTACGCGGTTCAGGCAACTGAATCTTCTGACTCGGGATTACCGGCGACATCGATTCACATCTCCCGGGTGCAACAGGATTTACGGTCAGCCACAGGGCGACTGTCACCTGGGCCACCACCCCAATATAGGCCGGGCGCATGGGTTCCTATCCTTGCTTTATATGAAAGCCTCCGACTTGTCCGCCTCTGGAGGATGCGTGCAAAATTCAGGTGATACCTTAATGCGGACCGGACTGTTTCGGGTATTTCATGATGCGCTGGTGCAACCTTTCGGCCCGTAAACAAAACGTTTCCAGCTTCGCATCAATGAGTTGCGGAAAAGGGGAGCCATCGCTTTCAATTGCCAGAAACGGAAGTTGCTCGATGTCGGTCAGAACGGCTTTCAGTTGCTGGTTTGCCGGCTCTGTTGCCAGCTTTTCTTTAGCGGTCATGGTTTCGTTTAAAATGGATTCCGACAACCGGTTGGGCATGCACCCAAACGGGCCGATGGCGATGACGCCGCAGGATTGGGAAACGATCTCGGTCAAAGAGCCGCCGACAGTCAGTACCGCTTCACCCGGAAGGTTTTTGGATATGTAGGCCGAGGCATTATTGATGAAGGTGTCGATATCGAGAGGCTCGGCGTGCACTATACCCGATTCGGAAAGAATCGATTTGATTCGTTTTTCATAACGGGCCTGAAATTTGCTACGGATCTTAAATTTTAGCTTTTCCATCATCTTCATGGGTTCGGTGCATTGCAGCCCTTGATCGACCATGTAGTTGCAATATAAAACCCACTCTGCAACCGGTGAACAAGTGGTGGCAAACCCTTTTTCAGCCAGACGTTCGGTGATATATTGACGTGAGAGCGCATCCCGGCGCACAAATATTTCTCCAGAGAGGGTGATTGTCGGGACCGTTTCTGGCGGTCGCTTCATGGGAATGTGGCCCAGATGCCTGGCAGTGCGTATCAATTGCCGTTCAAGCCCGGAAAATGCTTCGGTTTCCAGCGCGGTTAAAATTGGCGGCCACACCGCCGCAAATATCTCTAATGCGTTTTGCGGGTCAACGGCATTGGCCAGAATCATCGATCGAATATCTTCCATGACGTCGGCAACAACAACTGCCCACCAGGCCCGGGTGTCAAAATCTTTATCCATTCCGATGTAGGAGTTTTCGGCAGAAAGCGTAAACAAAGCCACATCCGGGATTTGAAGTCGTTTGATGAGATCCTCCATAAAAATATAATATTGCCCGAAGCGGCAGGGTCCTGAGCCGGTGGCAAAGAAATAAACCAGAACCTCGTCGTCGCGCTTACCGTTATTGACATAACTGAGCAACGTTCCGGTGGTCAGAATCAGGGGCAGGCATTCTTTGCAGGAGGTGTTGGCACGACCCAGTTTCAACACGGCTTCATCGGCGGGCGGATGGGCTTTTGCATTAAACCCCGAACCTCTGACCGCGGCAGCAAATGCTTCGGAGAGCAATTTGCCCATGGACGGCAGCAGTACCGTAACACGCGGATCGGTCATCGGCAGAGCTTCACCCGAAGAGGTCAACACTTTGGCCATTCCGTTTTGATAGGTGATTTTGGCCGGTTGAAATATTTGCTGCGGCTGGCTGATTTTTTTCTGGGCAACCAGCTGCCGGTAGGCCTGCACGATATCCAAAAATGCTTCGACGCGGGTTTCCAGCCCTGCGTCGGCCGTGTGGCTGTCGAGTTCCAGGGTCAGTGACGGTTTGCGGCCCATAATTTCTCTGAAATATCCGACCACAAATGAATCCGGTCCGCAGGAAAAATTGGTGATATAGGTGCCGAACAGTTGGGGGTGGCTTTTGACCAGCCGACCCGCCTTCATCATCAGTTTCCCCATGCCCCAGTACATATGACGCTTGGAACGCTCTGCGCTGAATTTGAGAAAATCCAGCGGTATCACCAGAATACCTCTGGATGCGAATTTGTGAGGGATGCCCATATGGGCCTCGTCCGCGTAACCATTATAAGGACGGGAGAAAATAACCACTGCGAATTTTTGCGGATCCGCTTCCAGTTCGGTTAGGGCCCTTTGACCGATGGCCTGCATCTCCGCCATACAATCCATTTGTTTTTGCAAGGCGGCCTCAAAGGCAGCTTCGGCCTTTTTGCGTTTGATGCCCATTTGCAGGGCAGACGTTAGCAAGGGTTTCCTGGCTTCTGCGATGCCTTCGGAAAGATCGATCAGGGGGGTTAACAGCTTTGTGCCCGTTTTGGCAAGCAGCCCCAATTTTTTGCGGAAGGTGGTTTGCAGATAAAACGTTTCCCCCTGAACCAGGGGACACACCTGAGATTGAGAATCTCGCGCGCCGTATTTTTCATCGGGTACGGCTTTGAAATGCGGCAGAAAAATAAAATCGGGTGGCGGTCGGGTTTCAATAAGTGAATAGAAAAATCCGTGGGCCAGCTCAACCGGATAGCAAAAAGGCGCGTTGCGCTGGTCAATGCCTTCCTGGGAAGGTTCCGGTGGTAAAATAACTGCATAGCCCAGTTCAGCGAAAAAATTAGAATACAGTGGATAGTAGCTATTGATCAAAAAGCTGCGGTTAAAACCGATAGTCCCCCGTTGTTTGCGGCCCAAATCGGCCGGCGTGCGCGCGCCGTATTTTTCAAATATAAGCTGCTGGCGAATTTGAACCAGATCCAGTTTGGCGACATCATATTTCACGTTGTGGCGCAGGTTATAATAGCGATTGCAGGCCCCGCCAAAAGGATATTTTTTGCCCTCGACCTGAATCATGGCAATTTCACAGCGGCGGTCGCATTTTTCTTTGCCGCCTTTGCAGACAAATGGTTTTTCGTAGGTGACCTCGCGGTTCGCCAGCGTTTCCAGATCAAATTGGGCTGCGGACATCAGTCCGGTATCAATTCGATTTTTGACGGCCAGCGCAACACCATATGCCCCCATGAGTCCGGGTTCCGGGGGAACCACGATGGGTTTGCCAATCAGGGAGGCCATAGCCAGCGGAACAGCTGTGTTGTAACAGACGCCGCCCTGCATAAACACTTTTTCACCCACCGGCCGATTGCCCTTGACCCGGTTTGAATAATTCATACAGATGGAGTAAACCAGCCCGGCAACAATGTCTTCGTGTCGCACCCCTTCATGAATGGCGTTTTTTATATCGGAGGCAATAAACGCGGCGCACTGGTCGTTAAAATTTGGCGGATGCATTCCTTTCAGGGCCACACCGGCGATTTTTTCCATTTCAACCCCAAGGGTTTCATAGGCCGATTCCTCCAAAAATGAACCGGTGCCGGCCGAACAGGCTTCGTTCATCGCATAATCGGACGGCACGCTATTGGTGATGTAGGTGTACTTGGCGTCCTGACCGCCGATTTCAAAAATGGTGTCCACTTTGGGGTCGAAGTATACGGCAGCCGTTGCATGGGCGATGATTTCGTTGATGACGCCATCGGTAAGGGCGTGTAAACCGGCAATCTGGCGGCCGGAGCCGCAGACACCGAGGCCGATAATCGATAGTTGCGCCGGGTCCATCCGGGTCTGGATTTGCTCTAAAATGGATTGATAGCAGAGCCGGGAAGCACCGACCGGGTCACCATTGGTGCGCAGGTAAACCGAGGCCAACATGGCATCATCTGAATTACGCAATAGCACCGCTTTGGTTGTGGTGGAACCGACGTCCAGGCCTAAAATGCAGGTGTCTCCGGGGTTGACGTCTCCTTTTTCAATGGTTTTAAATTCGACCTCAGCGGCGAAATCATTTAGCGGCGGCAACGTGTCGAAAGAGTTGACTTCTGAATGGAACAACTTTGCCACGCCCTGCAACGCTGCGGTTTCATGCTCCAGCGCCCATAGTGCGGCTCCCAGGGCTTCAAAATAAGAGGCTTCATCCGGCACGATCAGTCCCGGGATATCCTGTTTCAGGTAATCGACCATCATGCGGTTGCTGGCGGTGCCGCCGGTGAGCAATAAATTGCGCCGCTCCACCTTTTTTAAAAGTTCCAGAATCTTGCTGGCCATCATTTTACATAATCCGGCGGTAACCTGGGATTTTGGAATGCCTTTATTGGTGGCATGGGTGCAATCCGATTTGCAGAATACCGAACAGCGACCTGAAACATGGTGCGGTGATTCAATGGACGCCCACTGAGCGGCTTCATCCAGTGAAACATTCATGCGCCGGAGTTGCTGCAAAAAGAATTCGCCGGTGCCGGAGGCACATTTGTTACCGGTGATGACGTTGGCAATGCGCCCGGAGCGATCCAAAACATAGACCATAAAAGTCTCGCCGCCGGCGGAAATTACCGCCGGGCAGGTAACATCCGGTGGTTTAACGAATTGATACGCATATTCGACGGCTTCGGGCTCGGATATAGATGTCAGATTTACAAATTTGCGAAATTTGCGACCGGTGGCAGCGATTCGGTCAAATGAGCTCAAATCCAGCTGTTCAAAGGCTTTTAGCAGCGTACGTTTGGGATCACCTTCGTGGGGATAAAGGGCGGATTCGATCAACATCGGTTTGGGGCGCTGCGGTGCATCCTTGCTCCCGAAAGGGACCGACGCCTGTTTTAACTGGGCGATCGATACGGTTGATGCCCCCAGACAGATTCCCAAAGATTTTAATGCTGCAACCATCGATTAAGTTTCAACTTCCAGTCGATTTAATTTATTCCTGTAATGATGAGCCGGTATCCTAACAGTTTTCCATTGGGAAGGATTGTTGTGGCCCAATATTCGGTTCATGCCCAAGCAGGCCTGTAACCTGATGATGGAATTCATCGTCCAAATATCCGGTCACCCGAAGGTTGGCAAAAAACAATGCCCGGTCTCTTGGCGTTATCGCCAAAATCAAAAGGCCGGGATTTCCGGAAGGGCTTTCTAAGCGGCTGCCCGCGTTTTCGAGGCCTAACTGTTGCCTCTCGGGGCGGAGCCCTGACGTGTTTTTTTTATTACTTTAATTTCAATTGACTTGCAAGGCTTATGTTCTGCGACGGTCAAATTTGATGAATCTGTGAAACATATTGGTTTGACAGCTTCTGATGCCTTCGGTTGATACCGTCTGGCCATCAGAAACGAGCATTTTATAAAGTTCTATTTATTTCAATAAGATAGATAACAGATTGGGCTTTAGCGGGCCATCTGTTCAAGGGCAAACCCAATGTCGGGCTTGACTTTAAAAAAGAGGTTTTATACAACCCTTATGATGTTGATAATTAAATAATTTCAATTAATTGGATACCAAGCCAAAGGAGACGGAGCCATGATGCAGCGATATCTTCTGATCAGCACGGTTGGCATTATGCTTACAGGGCTGATCGGATGTATTAATTTGGGCCCGAATTATCAGCGCCCCGATGTCAATATCGACATCCCGGAATTTTATCAGGGCGATTCGATCAAACCAACCGCCGATGCGGTGATTACCGATCGCTGGTGGCAGGATTTCAATGATCCTGAGCTCAACCGGCTGGTTGAGGAGGTACTGTTGCGTAACTGGGATCTGAAACAGGCCGCTGCCCGGATTCTGGAAGCCCGGGCTCAGTATGTGCAGGTCAGTGCCGACCGCTGGCCCCAGGTAAATTTTGATTATGACTGGGATCAACGTCGCTTCGGCGGCGTCAACGTCGGACGCGGTCAGACGATTACCACCCACCAGGTGAGTTTCCTGGCGCTCTTCGAAATCGATCTGTGGAGCCGGCTGGCCAAAGCCTCCAAAGCGGCCTGGAATGATATCCTGGTTGACGAAGAAAACCGCCGGACGGTTGCCCAGACCCTGGTCGCTGAAACCGCCAACCTGTATTTGCAGATTGAAGCCTTTGAACGACGACTGCAAATTGCCACTGAGAGCATTGCGGCGTTCAGCCGCAGTTTGCAGTTTGTCGAAACCCGTTACCGCCGGGGCCTGACGTCTGCGTTGGATGTTCGACAGGCACGGCGAATCCTGGCCGGGGCCCAAACCCGTGTTCCCGAATTGCAGCAGCTATTGGGAATCACCCAGCAGCAGCTTGCGATTTTGCTGGGTCGTTATCCGGAAACTCGGCCTGCTCGACCCCAGCCTCAAGATTACTACCGGCAGCAGAAACCGGTACCGACCGGTCTGGCGTCCACCCTGCTGCGCAAACGACCGGATATTCGTGCAGCAGAGTTGCGGCTGCAGGCCTTAAACCAGCAAATCGGTTCGGCGAAAGCTGCCCGCTTTCCGGAAATTACCCTAACCGGCGGTTATGGCTGGAATGCAGACGGTAAAGACCGGCTTTTTAAAAGCGATAGTGTTATCTGGAATTTTGGCAGGGGCGTCGTGCAACCCCTGGTGGATGCCGACCGCCTGAAAGCCCGCCAGCGGGGCGTTGAAGCCCAATACCAGCAAGCGGTTTCGGATTATGCCAACACCGTTTTAAATGCCTTTGCCGAAGTGGAAGGTGCTTTGTTGACCCGCAAAAAACAGCTTGAGCGCCGACAGCGCGAGGTGGTTTTTTTAGAGGAGGCCCGCGCTACCCAGCGGGTGGCTCAAAACCGCTATATTAAAGGATTGACAGAATATTTGGACGTGCTCGACGCCCAGCAAACGCGCTTTACAGCTGAAGACAATTTGGCCCAGGTGGATTTGAGCATTTTAACCAACCGTGTCAATCTGCATCGCGCTTTGGGGGGCAGCTGGGCTGTGCCGGAACCGATTGTGGTGCAGCGTGATGGATACTTTTTTGATTTTGAAACGAAAGACGTCATCGTTCCATGAGCATCCAAATTGCATCACGCACGCCACTTGGGCGACGCCTCATTCAATTTAGGCAAAGATGGAAGATTATTTCTGGGACATGACATTACGGTAAAGCGGGTTTGGTCCGGGTTTCTTGGGCAGCGATATCCGGATCAATGCGCCAGGTGACGATGGGTGAAAGGGTGTAAAGCAGCATATAAATCAGACTGGCTTGACCATAATAGGGTGTAAAAACAGAGCAAATGACAATCAGCGTGCCGCGTGCGAACCAGGGGTGCCGGCTCATGAAACGACCCAGATGCAGATAGCGGACCGGATACGCATTCATCAGTATGGCGGCGACAATTACCAATCCAAAGCTAAAAATACCCCAGAAGCGGATCCAGTCGGAGCCATCATTTATCGCCTGACCAAAAATGATCAATCCCGACATCACCAGCAAAGCGGCTGCTGGTGTCGGCATGCCTTTGAAAAATCCGGGTATCGGTGCTTTATCCAGGGTGAAATAAATCAGGCGGCCAATTCCCAGCAATGCATACAGCCAGGCAATCCCGCCTAGCGGCAATTTTTGAATGACCGGATCCGAATGGCCGGACATTGTTACGTAAAAAATCCAGGCCGGTGCGATACAAAAGCTGACCGCATCAGAGATGTCGTCGAGCAGACTTCCGAAGCTGATGGTCTCTGGCGGTATTTCATCATCTAACTGTTCTGTCAAACCCAGCTTGCGCGCAACTGCGCCGTCGAGTTTGTCAAACAGGGCCGCACCGACCAAGAACAGAGATGCTTCCCGGATGCGCGACTGATACGCAAAAAATACCGCCAGCAGCCCCATCATGGCATTCATCAGGGTCAAAACATTGGGAAAGAAGGCCAGGATACGCCGCCGCATTTGCTCATTTCCCAGACACAGTTCGTCCAGACACAACCGGCCATACTTTCGAACATAGCCGGCAATAGAGCCGAAATTAATGATCAAAAAGATGATTTCAATTAAGAACAGCCCCCGCAGTGGCAGGTTTCCCAAACCCGATATCCAGAAATATATTTTTGAAGGCGGCCCTTCGGGCACGTAAAACGCGTAGGCATAAAGCAGAGCGCCCACCGGTGCGGCAACAACCGTTCGCAAGCGGGTAAACTCTTTGTATTCAAGTTCCTGGTCATAGCGGACGGCGAATCGACGCATAAAGTGCGCAAAATTGTCCCGCACCAGAACGGTTACTGCCAGAAACAGCACCAGAATAGCATGCAGCATTTCCCCACGGGTGGGATCCGGCGAACTGAAGTGAACGCGCCACATGACACCGACCGCCAGCAGCGGAAAGATGATCGAGTAGACCAGTTTGTCCATCAGGCGGTCGGCCAGTTGTGCCAAGTTCGGGTGTAGCTCAAAACGCGCAGCAAACCAGCCATCAACCAGATCAAAGCTCATTGAAATAAACAAAAACAGCACGCCGATCGTATACATGATCGGGTTTTGCGTCCACATGACAGCAATGGCGCAGATCAACCCGGCAAACACCAGCGGCGGTCGTCCGTAGACGAAAAGTGCCGTTATTTTCTGTGATAAGATTTCCCTTTTAGTCATGACGATTTTAATCTTAAAAGATCTACCAGAACCTGTCAAGAATCGGCTCTTTCTGCAGCGATCAAACCGAAAAGCCGGCCGATCTTTGTGCCCGGTCTTGGCGCTGCTAAAAATATTGGGTCAAATGTCCTGAAATGCAAGCCCTTAATTTTCATCAGGCCGCCTTGACGAAATTGACATCGAGCACAACAGGGACAGATGATGTTTTGCCTTCTGTGATGCTTTCTGATAAAGCCATCTGAACCTCTGCGGTAAGATCTATAGTGGTACATGTCAAAATGGCGATCGGGATGTCACCTTCAATCTATAAAAAATTCGGAATTGCCGCGCTTATCATGATGGCCTCTGTTTTTTTAAGCCGTCTGGCCGGGTTTTTCAGGCTGATGGTTATCGCCTATATCGGCGGCCGCAGCGCTGAAGTCGATGCCTATCAGGTTGCATTTGTCATTCCTGAAATATTAAATCACATTGTGGCCAGCGGTTTTCTTTCGATTACCTTTATTCCGATTTTTTCCCGTTACATTGCAGCAAACCGGGAAGCTGAGGGCTGGAAAGTTTTTTCGATTATTTTCAGCAGCTTTGGAATCCTTCTGCTTTTATTGATTGTGATCGGGGTCCTTTTTGCACCGGACATCGTCGCCCTGATTGCTCGCGGACGAACGGAACCGAGCTTTCGGCTGGAAGTTATCAGAATGACCCGGATTATTTTGCCCGCACAATTTTTTTTCTTCGGCGGCGGTCTTTTTATGGCCGTTCAATTCGCCAAAGAGAAGTTTTTAATACCGGCGCTGGCGCCGGTAATCTATAACCTGGGCATTATTTCCGGTGGTCTTCTGCTGGGGCCTCAAATTGGGATGGAAGGTTTTTCCTGGGGCGTGCTGGCAGGCGCGTTTGTCGGCAATTTTGCGCTTCAGTTCTGGGGGGCTAAAAAGGTGGGTTTGCGATACGCCCCCATTTTTGATATCAACCATCCGGATCTGAAGAAATACATCAAGCTTACCCTGCCGTTGATGCTCGGACTGACCCTGTTTTTTTCCATGGAAATTTTCATGAAATTTTTTGGCAGCTACTTGCCCCCGGGCAGCATCGCAGATTTGGAATACAGTTTGCGGACCATGCTGCTTTTGGTTGCATTTTTTGGTCAGGCCGTTGGTGTTGCATCCTATCCATTTATGGCCCGCTTGGTTGCCGAGAACAAATTGGAAGCGCTGAACCGATTGTTGAATGACTCGTTACGCTATCTGTCTCTGGTCATTCCTTTATCGGTGCTGTTGATGGTGCTGCGGCATGAGATAATTTTAATGCTTTTTCAGCGGGGTAAATTTGATGCCACCGCCACCGGCGAGGCATCTTTAGTTCTCATCTTTTTTTTGGTGGGCGCTTTCGCATTTGCAGCGAATACCATTGTGCCCAGAGCGTATTATGCCATGCAGGACACACTTTTTCCGGCAATTTATGGAACCCTGGCGGTCGGCTTGAGTGTTCCGCTGTATCTGGTGGGTCTAAAGGTGCTCGGTACCCGGGGTGTTGCGCTGGCAGCGTCCCTGTCGGCCATTTTTCAGGTGTTCATTTTATATGTTTTTTGGAACAAACGCACCCAAAACACCGGAAGCAAAGATGTGTATCGAGCTTACCTGAAGATCATTTTTGTGAGTGCCATACTGGGGCTTGTTTTGGTCGGATTTAAGTTAACGGTCTTCAGCGAAATGGATACCGCAACATTTGGCGGCAGTTTGCGGATTGTGCTGATAACCGGTATCGTTTTTGCCGCCCTCATGCTGTTGGCCGGCTATGTTTTTCGCATCAAAGAAATCCGTGAGGTGATCAACCGACTTTGGAAACGCACATGATCAAAAAACTACCACCGGATCAGCGCACTGCCCCAGGTCAACCCGCCGCCGAAAACCGGCAAACAAATTAAATCGTCAGCCTGGATGCTGCCGTCGCGGATGGCTTCATCCAGGGAAATCGCACAGGAGGCCGAAGAGATATTGCCATATTTTTGCAATGTCAGATAAAAGCGTTCAAAGGGGATCTTTAACGATTTGGCAATATTTTGAAACATGCGGTTATTGGCTTGATGGGGAATAAACCAGTTGACGTCATCAATATTTAAGTTGTTGAATTGAAGGGCTTCATTTATGGCGCCGATAAAATGCCGCACGGCCACGCGAAAGCTCAAACTGGCTTCGATCATGTTGAGGGTGTGCAGGCCCTGATCGACACTTTCATGAGAAATCGGCGTGGTTTTTGAACCGCCGCCGGGCAGCAGTAGATTCTGACCGCTGGCACCATCGGTGTGTATGTGGGTGGAAAGAATCTGGGGACCGTCCGCTCCCAGGCTCAGTATGGCTGCGCCGGAGCCGTCGCCCCACAGAATGCAGGTCGATCGATCTTTCCAATTGAGGGTTCGGGTCATGATTTCAGAGGCTACCACCAGGACCCTTTGGTAGGTTTTGTTTTTCAGGTATTGTTCGGCAATATTTAAGCCGAAAATAAAGCCGGAACAGGCTGCTGTAACATCAAAGGTCACCGCCTGGGGGGCGTCCAGTTTGGCCTGCAGCCAGTTTGCAGCCGACGGACAGCATGTATCCGGCGTAATCGTGGCCATGATAATTAAGTCGATGTCTTTGGCAGTCAGGCCGGCTGCTTCCAGGGCTTTCTGTGAGGCCGTGCACCCCAGGTCGGCTGCCGTGACATCCGAGTCTGCGATTCTTCTTTCCCCCACACCGGTGCGCTTGCGGATCCATTCATCGGTGGTATCCAGCCCTATTTTTTCCAGATCAAGATTCGTCAGCCGTTTCGGCGGGACATGCGAGCCGGTTCCCAGAATGCGAATTGAGTCCACCTTTAAGCTCTCCAGAAATAAGGATTCGCTGTCAGTTAGATAACAGGTCGGCGAGTTGTTCTGCCGAACCATCGTCTAAAGCGGGATGAATCATCAGCGACCCATTAAAGAAAAATACCTGCCTCCACAGTTCGGTATCTATTTGGCACTAAATTTTGGAAATTTATACCCTGTCAGATATAGCGGTCGCCCATTTCAGAAATCATTTTTTCAACGCCCTGCGGGCCTTCGTCTTGCTCAACTGTTTGAATCAGGTTTTTGATTTTTTGATAGGTTGCCGGATCGCGCTTTAAGTCATCGGTTGAGCGATAGGCACCGCCGCGGCGGCCGGCGCGATAAATCAGTCGGTCGCTTTCCGATAGATCCTGGTAGGATTGAATGACAGCCAATATTTTCTCCTTATCATCCGGCAGAGTGCCACTGGCCTCTTCCAGCAGATTCATGATATGATCACTGGTTACGGTACTGGTAATGCCGTCGAGGGTTTGGATGAATAGCCCAATTTCTTCGGCCAACTTATCATCGGTTTGCATCGTAAAGCTTCCATCTTCCAGCCGTTTGTGCAGCGGTACGTGGTCCGGCACCCGGAGGCTGCGAAGCCGGATAAAATGAGGATTGATTTGATTGAGCACCTTGGCGGTTTCGATGGCATGGTCGCGCCACATTTCCTGGCCACCCAGGCCGGGCATAACATATTCGGATACTTCCACACCGGCTGCCATTAGCCGCTTTCCGGCTTCAATATGCTGCGCCCCGGTGACGCCTTTTTTCATCAGCTTCAGCAACGGATCATATCCGCTCTCCAGCCCGATATGAACGCGGTCCAGGCCGGCTTCGCGGATTTGCTTTAATGCATCAACTGATTTGCGGATAACGGTTCTGGATCGGGAATAGGTGGTCACGCGTTTGATTTCCGGAAATTGCGCTTTTAAAAACTGCAAAACCGCCACCAGATCTTTTGTGGTCATGATCAAATTATCGGCATCCTGCAAAAAACAGGCATCCGTCTGGTAATACAGCCAGGCAGCAATGCTGCGGTATTGGGTGGTGGTGTCGGGCTGATTGAAGATGGTGCTGATGACCGCATCACTGACGGCTCCGTTGTGTCCCAGTTTCCATGAAAGCGCTTTGATGTCATCGGCCATCTGCTTCGCAGAGAGAATATCCTGTTTGATTTCATCGACTGTTCGTAGGGAAAATTTGTTACGCTTGTATACCGGGCAGAACAGACACTGGTTCCAGGGGCAGTTACGCGTCAAACGCAGCAGCAGGCTGCGGGCTTCATTGGGCGGTCGGATGGGGCCCTGTTCAAATGTGGGGGGTTTTGCGTGCATGAAAGTGCTGCCATTTCCTTGATAGGTCTATCTATGGGTTAGAATTTTCGATTTTACAATAAAAAAAGGACGACCTGCTTCAGCCGCCCTTTTAATTTTTTTGGGTCTATGCAATTGGCGTCGGCTTGCAAAGATGTTCCTGCTCCATTGCCACACGTCCGCAACCGCCGCATACGAATTTCATTGCTGCCAGCTTGTCTTTGCACTGGTGGGTGTGATTCGTTTCGGTTGCGCCACAGAAGCTGCATTTGGCCTTATCGCCACACGGATTGCACAGGTGGCCCGGTGCATCAGCTACCGCTCCGCAATTTTTACATGTATAAGCCATTGTTCATCTCCTTTTACGTGGGTTTCAAAAAAGTAGAATGGCGGTCATTATGCTAATAAAACATGAGTATGGTAGCTGAAAAAGTCAAGAGAAGTCGGCATTCCTTTTAAGGCGATGGATGGGGCGGCTTTTTATCTTTTGCCCCCGGTTTGTCTTTTGAACCGGGAAGAACCGGCTGGATGATGGTGATCGGCAGTTTGAGTGTTCTTTCCAATATGCCGAGCAGGCCGGAGCCCACCGCGGTTGGTGACAGCGGTATGACATCCGGATCCCCTAAATCGCCAATTGCCCTGAAAGGAATCGAAATCAGATTGCCCCCCAATATGTTGCCGACCAGAGGGATGATCTTGACAATACGATCGACGGTTTTAAACGGGGCGACCAGCACGATAAGATCGACCTTATTCTTGCTCAAATCGATATCCCCTTCAATGGCGATTCCCATGGACGGGCTGTCGATGAAGGTCTCGGTGATAATCAGCTTGCCGTCTTCAAATACGCCGTTTGCCGTAATCGAATTATAGGCAAAGCCTTCGCCTTTCAGATCAGGGACTTCGCCCCTGTAGATTTCGGTGACATTCAGCAATGCAAATATTTTGGCCAGCATGCCGAAGCGATAAATTCGGCCCTCAGCGGAGTTGAATGCCAGATTGCCGGTCAGAGATTTGGGAAATTCACTGGGTCTGGTCTTGGCCATGAGTACCCCGTCTAGATTAAAGCTGCCCGCCATCCAACGCTGTTTGTCGAACAGACAGGCAATACTTGTGTCCAGGTCTTGATCTTTTGCAACCGGATTAAATTTAAGCTCAAACGTATCTCCGGAAACCGTAAAAATGCCGGGGAACTGGATGCCACAGATGTCCGCCTTGCGAATGACAATGCGGGTATCGGTTTTGTTAAAGGAAATGTCGGCGTGAACCGGGCGCCAGGTAAAACTATCATATGTAAAATTTTCTAGTTCAACCTTCAAATCGCCCAGTAGTTCCATCTTTTCGCCAGGCGCTGTCGCCTTCTCCACGCTGGTTATCTGGTCAATTTGCTCCCAGTTCAACCGATCAGCCGTCAGCTGTATATCAAGAGTTAATTCATCTTCAGAAAAAACGGCACCGCCCTGAAGATTAATCTGACTATCTTCCCATTCGATTTGCGCTGCGCTCAGATCGATACGACCGTTCACGTCCGCAGCTCCGGGGATATCCTTGGCAACAAAATCGGCTGTTTTGATGCGAACGGGCGCTTTGAAAAAATCTGACTCTAGATCCAGACCCATTATGTCGCCGGCGAGCTGAAATCGCCAGGCCTGGCCGGCGCCAATCGGCCCTTTAAAATCTAAAGCGGTGAGCGCCAATTTGCCCTGGGTGGCTTCGTAACCCGTGAACATCTTGTCCAGCGTTTTAAAAGATACAAGCCAGGGATAGAGTTCCGCGATGTTAATATCTGCGGAATCGGCCTTGAGTTCAAATAATGAAATCTTGCCCCATTGTTTGCCTAAAGATAGTCGGTTAATCGTTGATGCGCCGAATCTGGCGTTGGTTGCCTGCAGGTCGACTCGCGTGCGGCGCCAAAACAAATCGCCACCACTTAACTCTATATCGGTCGGAAATTTCGTTGAGCGGACATGCCATTTTTCAATGGCACCGCTAAGGTTCAATTTTTGATTCGATTTGGCGCTGATGGGGCCTTCAAATTTCAAATTCGTAAATGCCAGTGTTCCATTTAAGACGGGCACTTCCCTGACGTGTCGTTTCAAGGTCTGATGGGATTGCAGCCAGGCATAAACTTCATCCAGGTTAACCACGCTTGTACCGGCGTTTGCGGTCAAAGACGCTACTTTGCCCCAATTGAGTCCGACGCTCAGGCCTGAAAATAAAGATTGACCCACCTGGGCGTTCAGTTTGTTTATTTTCAGCTGGCTCTTTTCACAACTAAATCGGCCCTGGGCGATCGTCAACTGACCGGGCAGCAGCGCCGAACTCAGCACGAGGTTTTGTATCACACCATTGGTTTTCACCTCCCACCGGGCGGGTTTCAAAGGCGGCCCCTTCAGGTTGAGGTTTTGCAAAGAGACGATACCGTCGATCTCCTCAATCTTTCTCAGGTCATTTTCAAATGATGGGTGTTGCACTAACCATGCATGCAATTGGGCCAAATCGATCTGGCCAGATGATGAAGATGCTTCCAGAATGGGCGACTTTTGCCACCCAAATCGGGTTGACAGGCTGGATAAGCTGGATTTTCCAAAGCGGACATCGCAGTTTGTCAATGCCATTTGCGCGCCGTCTAAAACGAAACTGCCGCCTTTAATTATTACCGGATAAGGGATTCGCTGATAAACTGCATTTACAGTGAAGTCAGAAGCCATGACTTTGACATTGATGTCGCGTAAATCCTCACCAATAACCAGCATACCGATGGCGCTGCCCTCAAATTTTTCTAAAAACTTCAGCTCTTTTTGGAATTTTTTATTTTCAATCAAATTGGTCAAAACAGGGGGCAGCTGTGACAGATCAGCCTGGATGAGTCCTTCAACATGAAATGGGGCGCTATCTTCCGTCAGAGATATGGACAGCTTTCCTTTTGTCGCAAACGAATTTCCCATTTGCGCTTCGACATTTTCACCTATCAGGATGCCGTTTGCCACTGTTGCATCACCCCGCACATTTTCCAGCTCAAGTGAGCCCACCGGGATAGAAATTTTGCCACCCGCGAGATTTCCCCGGATCACCAATTTTTTTTTGTCAGCCAGTTGAGCCCAATCCGGAGCCTGGGTTTTAAGGGTGATTCGTTGAATATCACCGTCATGCAATATGTTAAAGATATCGGATACGGTATCGGAATTTTCGGTTAATGCCAGCGCGATTTTTTGAGCTGTTGCCACATTGATCCGCCGGCCTTCAAGCTCAAGTTGGATGCGCGGCTGCCGGGGATCGATGTCGAGCCTGCCCGCCAGGCTCAACTGCGGGTCTGTTAAATCAAGCTGCAAAAGGTTCAGCGATAGGTTGTCCTCATCGAATTGAAAATTGGCCTGCAGACGGGTGTCGTTTATCTTCAGCTCTTTATTCGCGCGCCGCCAATACATATACGGTATTGAGCCTTGAACATCTGCCTCAAGATGATCGGGGCCATCGGTTTTCAAGTCCACTGTCAGGTTTGCCCGGGCATTTGTCAACTTCAGGCTGGATTCGGAAACTAAATATTCAACCACAGCATGCGGCCGAAACTGATTTAATTTAATCTGGCTGTTAAACTTAAAGCCCGGTTCTGTGTACCGGCCTTTGATGGTGATGTTCTCCCAGAAGTTCGACTGGCATTGAGCGGAAAATTCAATAGTTGCGCCTTTATGTTTTATCTTGCCGGTCACACCCTGAAGCCCTAAAAAACGTTGCTGACCTCTAAAAAAACGGATCCGGCCGTTTCGGACGGTTATGGTAATGCCTGGGATTTTAAATTCCGGTATTGATTGAACTATCGATTTTAACCAGTCGCCGGGTGTCTCCAACGAAAAAGGCCTGCGGGCAGTTTGTTCCTCTTTTAACGCTTCCGGAAATTGAATGGTAATATCCGGGGTTCGTGAATGGATAAAGCTAATTTCAAGATCACCGGTGAACAGCGGCAGGATTTTCGGATAGACCTTAAGCCTATCCACTGTGCCCTGAACCTTGTCGGGAATGGTAAAACTGACGTCGGATATAACGACGTGCGGGCGCGGGAAAAAAGCCATATTGAGACGCTGGTATTCAATTTTCCCCCCTAAATCCCTGGCATACAGACGTTTGACTTCCTGCTTAACGGTCTCCAGGTTAATCAGCTGGGGCGTAACGGCCAGAAGAATTATCAACACGCACAAAAAAACGGCTGCCAGGCCGATGAGTGTAGCCCATATTTTGCGGCGTTTAGGCATCAGGATCATTCTGTTTTATGTTAATATTAAAAACCTGATCCTCTGGGTCAGGTCCGAAATTACCGGCTTTACTGTAACCCAATGCCATGGGTTACATTTCCATTAGTCTACCATATTTTGACGATACTACGACCTTTAATGTTTATGGGAAATTGAATGCAGGGCTGGCATATCATGTTTTAAAATAGAAGGCAAAAAATCATAAAAAACCCCCCCCGCTAAAAACTGTTGAAAAGCAACGGGGAGGTAGAATGTCTTTAATACATTATGGATGCATTTATGCTAAGGTTATTTTTGGTTTGTGCCCGGCAGCAAAACGGTTACCATCAACAGCAGCGTCATTTAGACAGTATTCGCAATCTCAATTATTTCGTACCGCACCTGCCGCCGACCTATATATAAGCTAGGGTTTTCGCAGGTGATGTCAAGACCTCCGCAACTGCTCCCGGCCGGTTTCACGCGTTCGCCCCATGAAAATCGCTAGCGCTGCTTATGATGCCAGCGTCAGGGTGCTTGCATTTCGGCTGTCCATTTTACCTAATAAATTAAATTAATATTATCAAACACTTAACATTCTTGACAATAGGAGCTGGCATCATTAGCTTCATTTTTAATCTATTTCTTTTGCAAGGATAGCCTGTTTTGGCGACTATTTACAGGGCAGAGTAAACCTTAAGAATAGGTATTGCAGAATTAGACCAAAGATAATACAACCCGATTTGATCGTAAGCAAAAGAAAAAAAACAGGGATAAGATTATAAAATAGTTACCATTTCAAGGGAGGATGCGGGGGCCGTGAAAGCAATGGTGTTAAAGCAGCTGAGCACTATCGCTGATAATAAAAACCCCCTAGCGCTTGTGGATCTGCCGAAACCGGTCCCAGAGAACAACGAGATTTTGATAAAGGTGTCCGCCTGTGGCGTGTGCCACACCGAACTGGATGAAATTGAAGGCCGTACACCCCCGCCGAAATTGCCGGTAATTTTGGGTCATCAAATTGTCGGCCGGGTGGCGGCGGGCGGAGACAGGGTCGCAAAATTCAGGAAAGGTGACCGCGTCGGTATTGCCTGGATCCATTCGGCCTGCGGTCGCTGTCATTTCTGCAGAAGCGACGCTGAAAACTTATGCGCGCATTTTAAGGCCACTGGCAGGGATGCCCAAGGCGGTTATGCTGAATATACGACCGTGGACCAGGATTTTGCCTATAACATTCCCGAGGTCTTTACCGATTTGCAGGCGGCACCCCTTTTATGTGCCGGTGCCATCGGCTATCGCTCGATACGACTCAGCGGGATTAAAGATGATCAGAATCTGGGGCTGACAGGCTTCGGCGCATCTGCCCATCTGGTTTTAAAAATGGTACGCCACAAATATCCAGATACCAAGGTGTTTGTTTTTGCAAGAAGTAAAAAAGAACGCGCTTTCGCCCGTCAGCTGGGAGCCTTCTGGGCAGGCGATACGTCCGCCGAACCTTCTGAAAAGCTCGACAGTATTATTGATACCACGCCGGCCTGGAAACCGGTCGTTGAGGCCCTGAAATGCTTAAAGCCGGGGGGCCGCCTGATTATTAATGCGATTCGTAAGGAGGAAAGCGATAAAAAGGCCTTATTAAATCTGGATTATCCAGGGCATCTCT
>Ga0265306_10000322_pt1 | contig 22353 bp, 22 predicted proteins | sample Helome_3_FD_192493 | JGI IMG/M metagenome (GOLD analysis project Ga0265306, IMG submission 192493) | Marine sediment microbial communities from subtidal zone of North Sea - Hel_20160420 (Illumina Assembly) | ecosystem: Environmental > Aquatic > Marine > Subtidal zone > Sediment ... | reverse complement strand
CGGCGTTCGTACATGGATGGGAGACAATGCCTGGTTACTAATAGCACTAAATAACTATCACGAAATAACCGGTAATAACAAGTATGATGCTTTAGCTATAGAATTGGAGAATTGGTTAAGGAGTTTGCAGGATGAAGATGGAGGCCTGTGGGGAGGGTTCAATGAAGATGGAACACAAATACACAAAGTTACCGAAGGTATAATTATGGCATTCAACGCCGTGGAGGGTTATGATGATTTTCATAAGGGTATATTAAATTATCTTAAGCAAGAACGCTGGAACATTAATGAGAAGCTTCTTGTTGCATGGCCGGAAAATGAGACTCATTATTATGCCATGGACCTGCATTCGCTCGGTTATTTAATTTTTGAAAATTTCCCGGAAGAAGTGCTTATTAAGGCTGATCGTTATAAAAATACACAAATAGCCAGTTTTAATGGAGAAGTAATCTCCGGCTATTGTTTTGATGAAGATAAAGATGTTATTTGGCTGGAGGGTACTGCCCAAATGGCCCTGGCTTTTAAAGAAGCCAATATGGCCTATGAGTCAAATAACGCTCTACAGCAATTGCAAAAAGCACAAATGAAGAATTCTTCATGGGAAAGTTCAATGGGAATTCCATATGTAACAAATGCCGGCACCAGCTATGGTTCTTCATTACTGTGGGAAGATGCATCGAGTACACCGGCAATTTCATCCAGTATTTGGTATTTGTTTAACGTGTTATATTTTAATCCCCTGACACTTGGGCGGCAAAAAAATATTCCAGCCGAAGATATGTTCTGGAATTTTTAATTTATTGTAGATTTATTATTGTCTTAACAGCTTCGCTTTCCCAATTTAGATAATTTTAAAATTAAAAATGAAAACTTCTGCTATGTTCTGGGTTGGAGCAACCACTATACTTTTAATCCTGGTAACCATAATGGTTACTATGAACTTTGCCTTTAGCTGGGTCTTTTATCTCACTGTTCTCGGTCAGATAATGATAGTTTATATGGTCTATAAAGTACTTACAGACAATTATAAAACTTCAAAAACATTTGAAGACTTCTATGAGGATTACCCTATTAGGAAATAAATAGCGCCTTCGTTTTAAACAATAAGAGTTTTAACTAAAACGTATACTAGTCAGGTAATACCAGAAGAGGTATTGGGGTATGAAATGCAATACGTTTTACAACAGGTTCTCTTATCAATTCTTCTAAAAATCCATGTCGGTAATGCACGAGTGCAAGCATCTGTATGCCATACTCTTTTATAAAGAATTCAATCACATCCGATTTACTGGCAAAATAGGGCATCCGATGTAAACAATGTGAGACTGAAGAAACGTAATCCAATAATATATCTTTATTTGATTCCTGGTACTTGCTTAATTTTTCCTCCTCATTAATATGAATTATATTTATGGTAGCATCAAATTTAGCAGTCAGCTGAATCAAAGGCTCAATAACTTCAACATTAAAATTTCTCTTAAAATTCGACGGGAATCCAATTTCAACAGGTTTTATATACTTAAAATCTTCAGGAACAGCTAGGATCGGACAGGCTCTTACCGCCTTAATAATTCTTACCGTATTACTGCCTAAAAAAACCTCATCAAAGCCCGAAGCTCCTTTTGTACCCGTTACTATAAAATCAATATCTTCTGCTTTTACAAGTTCTTTGATTTCTTCGGTAAGCAGATTAAAGGAAGAAATGCTTTTAAAACTGTGATGTGGGTATTTATAATAGTTATTGATTTGATTCAGCAGCTCTTCCAATCCCCGTTCAGACTCAGATCGAACATTATCCTCCAGAATTCCACCATGAATAGTTGTGGCCATAAAACGACTATGTACTATGGCAGGGGTATAGGTATTTAATAGATGAAAAACACATTCTTCTTCTTTAAAAAATTCAATTGCAAACTTTGCAGCATTTAAGGAGTTTTTGGAAAAATCCGTTGGTAATAATATATTTTTCATACACCTAATTCAAGAAATTACTGTGTAAAAATACCCCTGTGATTAGATGGAAACAATGATATATGTCAGGTTTTTAAATCCCGAATAATTATGGATAGGTCTTTATTTACGGTAGGCGCGGAGTATATAGGCGTTTTTATTAAAAACCTTCAGCAAGATCTTTTAATTTCTTTTCATCCAAAATTCCAAGTTTCTTACCTGAGCTTTTTAGCAAGCCCTTCTTTTTAAATTCCGAAATAATACGAATACAAGATTCAGTGGCGGTGCCCACAACATTCGCAATATCTTCTCTAGAAAGGGTAAGAACTAAATAACCGTCTGCATCTTCACCATAGTTAGATTGGAGATAAAGGAATGCTTCTGCGATACGTTGTTTTACAGTTTTCTGCGAAATATTTACAATCACATCATCTGCTTCCTTTAAGTCGTGTGCCATGAGGCGAAGTACTTCAAATGTAAAATCAGGATTCTTGTGTAAAGTATTAACAATTACTTCTTTGGGAATAAAGCAAAGCTCCATATCGTTTACGGCCACGGCACTCAGATTTGAAGTCTCCTCTGCAATCACAGAGCGTTGACCCATTACTTCACCTTTGGTAGCCAATTTCACTATTTGATCTTTTCCATTAGAGCTTAATTTGGAAAGCTTTGAAACTCCTTCCCTTACACAAAAAACGCCATTGAGTTTTTCACCTTCTTCAAAAATTGCCTCACCTTTTTTAATGGTTTTGGAAGTCTTTGAATCCGATACCTGCTTTAATTCTTCCTTGCTCATAGCTCGTAAAGAATTAAACTGACGTATTATACAATTTTCACACCTGGTTTCAGAACCCATGAATTTTTGTTTAGGCTTTAATAGATCAAAATTATTGAAAAGGTGACAAATATCATATATATTTTGAGTAAATTACTACAATTTCGCATTCAGGTAAAAAGCAAATGTTTTAGAATATGACTAAATGTTACCACTGTGGTGATGATTGCAGCACTACGGCGATAGTATTTGACGAAAAGAACTTCTGTTGTAACGGGTGTAAAACAGTATATGAGATTTTTCAAACAAATGATCTGACTTATTACTATGATCTCCAATCTGCAGCGGGTACTACTCCGCTGGTAATTGAAGGTAAATATGATTTCCTCAATTCCGATAAAATTACCCAACGATTAATTGAATTTGATGATGGAACAAATCAAATTGTAAATCTTTTCATTCCCGGGATACATTGTAGCTCGTGTATATGGGTGTTGGAAAATTTGAAAAAATTACATCCCGGAGTCACAAATTCCCAGGTAGATTTCCCTAAAAAAATGATTAGAATAACTTTTAACAGGGAACTGGTTTCATTAAAAGATTTGGTTGTTCTACTGGCAAGAATTGGATATGAGCCTTATATCTCCCTTGATGATTATGACAAAGGAAAAAGTAAAACCGACAGAAGTATTTTGTATAAACTTGGAGTTGCAGGATTTGCCTTTGGAAATATCATGTTTTTATCCTTTCCGGAGTATTTTGAAGTAGGGGAGTTTTGGCTCGATCAATACAAGGGTTTATTCAGGTGGCTGATGTTTGCTTTTTCACTTCCCGTGGTATTTTATGCAGGCAATGACTATTTTATCTCCGCTTATAAAGGATTACGTTCCGGACTTCTAAATATTGATGTGCCAATTGCTCTTGGAATTCTTGTTCTTTTTTTACGAAGCAGTTTTGAAATAGTCTTTAACCTGGGTTCCGGATTTTTTGATAGTCTTACCGGGTTAATCTTCTTCCTGCTTGTTGGCAGGTACTTTCAACAAAAAACTTATTCGTTCCTTTCGTTTGAACGCGACTATAAGTCATACTTTCCTATTGCGGTTACCAGATTAAATAAAACAAAGAAAGAGGAAACAGTTCAGGTATATGAAATAAAAAGAGGTGATAGGTTACTAATTAGGAATAAGGAACTCATTCCGGTAGATGGAATTCTTATAAGTAGTAGGGCCCAAATAGATTATAGTTTTGTAACCGGAGAATCAGAACCTGTCCAAAAAAATTCCGGGGATAAAGTTTTTGCCGGTGGCAGACAGTCCTATGGGGCAATTGAAATAGAAACTTTAAAAAGTGTTTCTCAGAGCTATCTTACGCAACTGTGGAGTAATTCTGTTTTCGAAAAAGACAAGACCACCACATTTCAAACTTTAACAGACAGCATTGGAAAACGCTTTACTATCGCTGTATTGACTATTGCAATTATAGCTGCCTCTTTTTGGATGTTCCATGACAGCAGTAAGGTATTAAATGTATTTACAGCAGTACTTATCATCGCCTGCCCGTGTGCCATTGCCCTTGCGGCTCCATTTACTTTGGGTAATATGTTACGGATTTTCGGGCGTAAAAAATTTTATTTGAAAGATAGTCATGTTATAGAGCAATTGGCTCAGATAGATACTGCTATATTTGATAAAACAGGAACAATAACTACTACTGAATCCAACACAATCACTTATGAAGGCATGGAATTAACAGCTGAAGAAGAATCCCTTCTTAAGAACACACTTCGTGCTTCCAATCATCCACTGAGCAGATCACTTTATGAGCTGTTAAAAGAACACAATATAGAAACACTTGATGATTACAGGGAATTTACCGGCAAAGGAGTGCAGGGTGTCAAGGATAAAAGCGATATTAAAGTTGGTTCAGCTGATTTTGTGGGACATCAGCAACAAAGTGATTATAAAAGCACTGCTGTTCACGTAAGTACAAATGATTTGTATAAGGGATGTTTTGTTTTTCATAATAATTACAGGGAAGGGGTTTCGGAAGTATTTAAAAATATGGGGGACTATGTGGATTTAGCTGTTATATCGGGGGATAATGAAGGCGAAAAAGCCAGGTTGGAAAAGCTTCTACCAAAATTGACTCCTTTATACTTTAATCAAAGACCTACAGATAAGCTGGAATTTATTAAAGAGTTACAAGCCGTTGACAAAAAGGTGCTAATGGTGGGTGACGGTTTAAATGATGCAGGTGCATTGGCACAAAGCAATGTAGGCCTGGCCATTTCTGAAAACATAAATGTATTCTCTCCAGCCTGCGATGGAATTCTTGATGCCACAAAATTTAAATATCTTAACAATTATATTCTGGCCTCCAAAAAGGCTATGAACATTATAAAATTATGCTTTGTCCTCTCATTGATGTACAATGTGGTTGGTCTTTATTTTGCAGTAACAGGCCAGTTAGAACCTGTTATTGCTGCCATATTAATGCCGCTAAGCTCAATTAGCATTGTGGCCTTTGCAACCCTTGCAACAAATGTGATAGGAAAGAAATTAAATTAATTTTAAAACCTGACATATGTCATTTTTTGAATTTGTTAACAAATGTAGTTTTACGCCAGAATTCAGGTAGGTATGAGTGTTATTTATTTATTGCTTACAATCAGTATTGTGGTAGCACTGGTTTTCTTTGCTGCTTTTATCATTGCTGTTCGCAGTGGTCAGTATGACGATTCGTATACTCCCTCGGTAAGAATGTTATTTGAAGATGAAGTAATTAAAACTACTGCTGAAAAGTCTGATGCCAAAATCGAAAAATCAATCCAACTAAATAAAAAGCAAAAATTGTAATTATGGAAGTACAACAGTTCTATTACGACAACAAAATCGTAAAAAAATTCCTCTATGCTACCTTATTCTGGGGAATCATTGGTATGCTGGTAGGATTACTACTGGCATTAATGTTTCTATTCCCTAATATCACAGATGGGATATCATTTCTAAGTTTTGGACGACTTCGTCCACTGCACACCAATGCTGTAATCTTTGCGTTTGTAGGGAATGCTATATTTGCCGGGGTTTATTACTCTACCCAGCGTTTACTCAAAGCCCGTATGTTTAGTGACTTCCTAAGTAAGTTTAACTTCTGGGGATGGCAAGCCATAATAGTAGCGGCAGCAATCACACTTCCTCTTGGATATAGTACTTCCAAAGAATATGCTGAGTTGGAGTGGCCAATTGATATTGCTATTGCACTAGTATGGGTTGCATTTGGATGGAACCTGATTGGAACAATGGTCAAAAGAAGACAACGTCACCTCTATGTTGCCATTTGGTTCTATTTGGCCACATTCGTAACAGTAGCTGTTCTTCATATCTTCAATAGTCTGGAATTACCGGTTAGTGCGTTAAAAAGCTATTCAGTCTATGCGGGAGTTCAGGATGCGCTTGTACAATGGTGGTACGGGCATAACGCTGTAGCTTTCTTCCTTACCACGCCTTTTTTAGGACTAATGTATTATTTTGTACCTAAAGCGGCCAACAGGCCCGTGTACTCATACAGACTCTCTATAGTCCATTTTTGGTCATTGATTTTTATTTACATATGGGCCGGACCTCACCATTTACTTTATTCATCCTTGCCTGATTGGGCACAAAATTTAGGTGTAGCATTTTCAGTTATGCTTATTGCTCCGTCCTGGGGTGGTATGATAAATGGGTTATTAACCCTTAGAGGAGCATGGGATAAAGTACGTACAGACCCTACCCTCAAATTTATGGTAGTTGCAATTACAGGATACGGGATGGCTACTTTTGAAGGCCCTATGTTATCCTTGAAAAATGTAAATGCTATAGCGCATTTTAGTGATTGGATTATTGCCCATGTACACGTAGGTGCTCTGGCCTGGAATGGTTTTCTGGCCTTTGGAATGATTTACTGGATGGTTCCTAAAATGTTTAAAACCAGGTTGCATTCTACGCCAATGGCCAATTTCCACTTTTGGATAGGTACTTTGGGGATCATTTTATATGCCTTACCCATGTATGTGGCAGGTTTTACCCAAGCTTTAATGTGGAAAGATTTTAATCCGGATGGATCGCTGGTTTATGGTAACTTTCTGGAAACCGTAAATGAAATTATCCCTATGTACTGGATGCGTGCCATTGGTGGTACTCTCTATATTGTTGGGTTTGTTGTTATGTTATACAACATTGTAGTAACAGTTCGCTCTGGCAGTAAGGTGGAAGATGAGCTTGCGGAGGCAGCTGCTTTAACACGCGTTTCTAAAAAAAGAACTGCCGGAGAAACTTATCACACCTGGCTGGAACGCAAACCTATAAAGCTGACGATATTCGCAACTATTGCGATTCTTATTGGAGGGATTGTTCAGATTGTACCAACTATTCTTGTCAAATCGAATATCCCAACTATTACAAGTATAAAGCCCTATACGCCTTTGGAATTGGAAGGTAGAGATCTTTATATACGAGAAGGTTGTGTGGGTTGTCATTCTCAGATGGTTCGCCCTTTCAGAAGTGAGGTAGAACGCTATGGGGAATACGCCAAAGCCGGGGAATTTGTTTATGATCATCCTTTCCTTTGGGGTAGTAAGCGCACAGGGCCCGATCTATTGCGAATTGGGGGTAAATATTCCGATAGTTGGCACCTTAACCATATGTATGACCCGCAAAGTACATCATCGGGTTCCATAATGCCCGCATATCAGTGGATGGTTCTCAATAAACACGATAGAAGTGGTATAGAAGGAAAAATGGAGGCTATGGTTAGCCTGGGTGTTCCTTATACTGAAGAGGATATTGCAAATGCCGCTGTTTCCATGGAAGAACAGTCCATACAAATAGAAGAAAATCTGTATGCAGATCCCGATTTTGTACGATCTTATGAGGCGGATAAGAAATATGCCGCGGAGAATGGATTGGAATTTGTAGAAATGCGCGATCGTGAGATTGTTTCACTTATTGCCTACCTACAGCGCTTAGGTACAGATATTAAAGTTAAAGGAACCGACGAATTATTATCAGAAAATAAGTAGATCATGCTAAAATTTATTAAAAATCACATGGAAAGTATGGAAGGCATTGCCACCTATCCCATGATATCACTACTGATCTTCTTTGTATTTTTTGCCATTCTTTTTTGGTGGGTATTTACAGCCTCAAAAGAACATATCAAAGAAGTAAGTGAAATACCATTAGAAGAAAATCAACCAAAACAACAAGAGCCATGAAAAATATGTCACCCTGGTGGATCAGAATCCCAATAATATTCTTTATCATCTTTGGACTGATGGAGTACTTTATTGACTCCGGAGAAAAACCTGCATTTATTGAATATCCAATAACTCAGTTCTTTTTATTGATGGTGTTATTGATTTTAATTGCAATTGAACTTATTTTAAAGTCCATTGAAAATGTTATGTTTCAAACCCTTTCTGCAGAAGGCAAAGAAAGGTATTTGGAATCTAAATCAAAACAATGGGAATGGAGTTGGGGTAAGAAAATATATCAAAAACTATTAGGCTCCAAACCCATGGAAGCTGAAGGGGAAATCATTTTGGACCACAACTATGATGGCATAAAAGAACTTGACAATAAGTTGCCGCCATGGTGGGTATACCTTTTTTATGCCACTATTATATTTGGGGTTATTTACCTGATAAGATTCGAAATATATGGCGATTATGATCAGGATTTAGAATATGAACTGGAGGTTGCGGAAGCACAGGCAGAAATAGAAGCTTATAAAAAAACCGCTAAGGATCTGGTAGATGTCAATACAGTTGAATTATTAACTGAGGCCTCTGATATTAGTGCAGGAAAATCGATTTTTGAAGCAAGTTGTGTAGTATGCCATATGGCTGATGGTGGCGGAGGAATTGGGCCAAATCTTACAGATGAATACTGGATCCAGGGAGGCGGAATTAAAAATGTCTATAATACTATTTCCGAAGGTGGTCGAGCCGGCAAAGGAATGGTTTCCTGGAAGCAAACTCTTAAACCTTTAGAAATGGCGCAGGTTGCAAGCTATTTACTTACTTTTCAAGGAACTACACCTGCCAACCCCAAGGCTGCTGAAGGTGATCTATGGATTGACGAGAATGCTCCAAAAGAGGAAGTTACACCGGAAGAAGCAGCTCCAGAACAAGAGTCCGATACTACTTCTGTTGTTCTGAATGAATAATTCATACTTAGGTATGATTAGGGCATAGAAAACTAAGCTATGGAAGAGAATTTTAGGGACACCATTGGGACCATTAGCGAAGAAGGAAAACGGGCCTGGATATTCCCTAAAAAACCTAGTGGCAGGTATTACAAATATCGAAAATGGGTTAGTTATGGATTGTTGATTTTCCTCTTTGCTTCGCCTTTTGTTAAGATAAATGGCAACCAGTTCCTGATGTTTAATGTTTTGGAACGCAGGTTCAATATTTTTGGATTTCCCTTCTGGCCACAAGATTTCCATCTTTTTGTAATCTCTATGATCATAGGTGTAATTTTTATTGCACTTTTTACCGTGGCTTTTGGACGTATATTTTGCGGATGGATGTGTCCTCAAACTATATTTATGGAAATGGTATTCAGACGAATTGAGTACTGGATAGACGGAGATCGAGGTGCTCAGATTCGTTTAGCCAAACAGTCGTGGAATGCAGTAAAAATACGTAAGCGATTATTAAAATGGTTTGTCTTCTTTGTTATATCTTTTTTGATTGCCAATGTCTTTCTGGCCTATCTTATCGGGAGTGATAAATTAATCCAATACATCACAGATGGCCCTCTTACACATATAAGTACATTGGTGTCTCTGCTTATTTTTACGGGTGTGTTTTATTTTGTTTTTGCATGGTTCAGAGAGCAGGTTTGTATTATTGCCTGTCCCTATGGTAGAATGCAAGGCGTATTATTAGACAATAAATCCATAGTGGTAGCCTACGACCACAAACGCGGTGAAGCCAAAAATGGCCGCAAAAAATTTCGTAAAAATGAAGATAGGAGTGCACTTGGTCACGGAGATTGTATAGACTGCTTTCAATGTGTTAATGTATGCCCAACTGGTATTGATATCAGAAATGGAACTCAATTAGAATGTGTTAATTGTACAGCTTGTATAGATGAATGTGACACTATTATGGAAAAAATAGATCTTCCTAAAGGTCTTATTCGTTATGCCAGTGAGGACAATATTGAAAAAAAGGCAAAATTTACTTTTAATCCCAGATTAAAAGGATACTCTGCCGTACTTGTAATTTTAACTGGAGTATTTATTGGAATGCTTTTCTTAAGAAATGATCTGGAAGCTAATATTTTAAGATTGCCAGGACAGCTGTATGAACATAAAGAAGATAATATAATCAGCAATGTGTATACCTACAAACTAATCAATAAAACATCCAAAGACATTGATGATGTAAGTTTTAAACTTCTCTCACATAAAGGTAAAATTGATTTGGTATCACATAGCAGTTTTGAGGTCCCTGCACAGCAATTGGCAGAAGGCACCTTGTTTATTGAAATTAATAATGCTGTTTTAAATGGGGATAAAGACAAGCTGAAGATTGGCGTATATAGTGGGGATCAATTAATTGAAACAACAACCGCAAGGTTCCTGGCGCCAAGAAGTTATAATTAGTAATATTCATTAATATGAAATAAAAAGTATGAAGTTTAATTGGGGAACAGGAATAGTTATGGCGTTTGCTGCATTTATTGCATTTATCTTGTATTTCGTAATACTTGCAAGTACAGATAACCGTGCAAATCATGATTTGGTCACAGAGGAGTATTACAAGGAAGAACTGGCCTATCAGAAGGAGATTGATGCACTGTCTAATGCCAAAGATTATGTTTCTCAATTCAATTTTGTTAAACATGAAAATGGCTTAACTATTACTTTTCCTTCAAAAATGAATTATAAAGAAATAGAGGGTAAAGTGTCCCTATACAGACCATCCAATAAACACTTGGATTTTGACTTTCCTATAAGTTTATCCAATAAACATTTGCTCATACCTGACAAACGTTTGTTGGATGGTCGCTGGGACATAAAAATTTATTTTAATTATCAGGGCAAAGAACACTTGATAAAAAAAAGCATCACCTATTAAATAGTAGTATGTTATTATCTGCTTTGATTTTGGGCCTTATGGGAAGTTTACACTGCATAGGAATGTGTGGCCCCATTGCTTTTATGCTGCCTGTAAGTCAGAATAATAGGTATAAAAAAGTAAGTCAGATTTTCATCTACCATTTTGGACGACTAATGGCCTATGGCATTATAGGTTTATTATTTGGACTATTGGGTAAGGGACTATACATCTTTGGCATACAGCAAAAGCTATCAATTTTTATAGGTGTACTTATGATATTAATTGTATTAATACCCTACAGGTATATGAGCAGACCTGGCCTTTCCAAACCGATATACAGGGTTGTTGGAAAAATTAAAAATAATTTAGGTAGAGCATTAAAGAAGAAAACAGCAGATACATTTCTCACTATTGGCTTTCTAAATGGATTTTTGCCCTGCGGATTGGTTTATATGGCCCTGCTGGGTGCTATTGCAATGGGCACAGCTGCTGAAGGTTCATTGTACATGATCTTGTTTGGTTTAGGAACAGTTCCTCTGATGACAACAGCAGTTTACCTGAGTGGAATATTAAAGGATTCGGCTAAGCAGCGAATACGAAAATTAATACCAGTTTTTGTAGTTATTATCGGGGTACTTTTTATTTTAAGAGGAATGGGTTTGGGAATACCATATGTATCTCCGAAGCAAATGACTGAAGTAGTTAGTACAGAATTAGAATGTCATTAGCCTTAATCATATTTTGATGAGGCAAATTATAAATCCTATAAAAAAATAAACATGAAAATTGTTACTGCAGAAGAAGCTGCTTCCATCGTTAAATCGGGGGATCGGATATTCTTACAAGGAGCTGCTATGACTCCCAATACATTAATAAATAACATTTGTGAAAGGTATGAGGAACTGGAGGATGTAGAGATCATATCAATTCATACTGAAGGAGAAGTGAAATATGCCTTACCTCCATTTAATCAGGCCTTTAATATAAACAGTTGTTTTGTTGGAGGTAATGTCAGAAAAGCGGTAAATACTAATAAAGGTGATTATATCCCTATATTTCTTAGTGAAATACATTTTCTGTTTAGGCGAAATATTTTGCCCCTTGATATTGCAGTGGTTCAGGTTTCTCCCCCGGACCGGCACGGGTATTGTTCTTTGGGCGTTTCTGTTGATATTGCTATTCCGGCAATACAAACTGCAAAGAAAGTCATTGCTCAGATTAATCCGCAGGTGCCAAGAACACATGGAGATGGTATTATTCATAAAAACAGTATTGATCTTGCCATAGAGGTAGACGAGCCTATCCATGTTGCACCAATTACCCAAATAACGGATTTAGAGCACAAAATAGGTAAAAATGTTGCCAGTCTTATTGAAGATGGTGCCACTTTACAATTGGGTATAGGAAATATACCCAATGCTGTTTTAAGCAATTTATACAATCATAAAAGATTAGGGGTACATACAGAAATGTTTTCAGATGGTCTGCTTCCGTTAGTGGAGAAAGGTATTATAACCGGAGAGGAAAAGGAGGTAAAAACCGGTAAAATTGTAACTTGTTTCGCTGCAGGTACTAAAAATTTATACGATTTTGTAGATGACAATCCATTGGTGCATTTTAAAGAAGCAGCTTATACAAATGACACCAGTTTAATTGCCCGAAATCCTAAGGTAACCGCAATAAACAGTGCTATAGAAATAGATTTAACCGGACAGGTATGTGCCGATAGTATTGGACAACGACACTTTTCTGGTGTAGGGGGTCAAATGGATTTCATACGGGGTGCCACTATTTCTGAAGGTGGAAAACCTATTTTTGCCATTTCCTCCGCTACCCCAAAAGGAGTAAGCAAGATTACCCCAACCCTTAAAGAAGGTGCAGGAGTTACTACCACAAGAGCACATGTTCACTATGTAGTTACTGAATACGGTGTGGTAAATCTTTTTGGTAAAAATTTATATGAAAGGGCAAAAGCTTTGATTTCTATTGCACATCCGGACCATCGCGAAATGCTAATTAAAGCGGCATATGAAAGATTTGGACGATCTTAAAAAGTACTAATGCAAATAGAACGACATATAGACCACACCTTGTTAAAATCAGTGGCGACGCCTAAGGCAATAAAACAATTATGTGCTGAAGCCATAGAATATAATTTTTATGCTGTTTGTGTTAATAGTTGTTATGTAGTCCTGGCAAAGCAAGAATTGAAGGATTCTGGTGTCAAAATAGCGGCAGTAGTCGGATTTCCACTAGGTGCCATGTCTACAGAAGCCAAAGTATACGAAGCTAAATTCTGCATAGAACATGGGGCCGATGAAATAGATATGGTTATAAATCTTGGTTGGTTAAAATTTAAAGAATATAGTCTGGTAAAAGATGAAATAGCCTTAATAAAACAGACCATTGGGTCCAGGAAACTGAAAGTAATTATTGAGACCTGTTACTTGACTTCTGAAGAAAAGAAAATAGCCAGTATGCTGGTTGTTGAGGGTAAGGCCGATTTTGTGAAAACTTCAACCGGATTTGGCTCAGAAGGAGCTACATTTGAAGATATTGAATTAATTAAACGGGTAATTCAAGACAAAATAAAGATAAAAGCTTCAGGAGGTATTAAAGATAAAATAACCGCCAAACGCTATTTGGATATGGGCGTTTCACGTTTAGGAACCTCCTCAGGAATTGTAATAGTTGATGATGCTAATCCATAAACTATGAGTGCTCACATTGATGCCAAAAAGAATGAGATTGCCGGGACAGTTTTAATGCCCGGTGATCCTTTGCGAGCCAAGTGGATCGCCGAAACTTTTTTGGATAACCCATACTGTTACTCCAATATTCGCGGTATGCTTGGCTATACCGGGAAATTTAAAGGGCAAAATATTTCTGTTCAGGGAAGTGGTATGGGCATTCCATCGGCCATGATTTACTATCATGAACTTATTAAAGATTATAATGTGAGGCGAATTATCCGTGTAGGCACAGCAGGATCTTATCAGGAGGATGTTAAGATAAAAGACATTGTTGTGGCTCTGTCAGCTTCTACTAATTCGGCTATTAATAAGGCCGTTTTTAATGATTTTAGTTATGCCCCTACCGCCAATTTCAATTTGATCTTGAAAGCAGCCTTATACGCAAAAGAAAACAACATTCCTATCAAGGCCGGCAACATATTCTCTTCAGACCTGTATTATGAAGAAGATATAATGGATTATAAAAAATGGGCTGAATATGGAGTGCTATGCGCTGAAATGGAATCCGCTGGCCTTTACACAATTGCTGCCAGGTACAATGTTGAGGCTTTAACTATACTTACCATTTCCGACTCGCTGGTCACTGGTGAGAAATGCAGTTTTGAAGAGCGGGAACGAACTTTCGAAGAAATGGTTCTAATAGCCCTGAACATATGCCAGGATTAAGTTAGCTGCGTCGAACCATGATTTATAGACACATCCCTGGGGTACAAGTAAAAGCCCAATTTTCTAATTGCAAAAAATTTCGATATCAGCTTACCATAGAAAATACTACAAAAACAAATGGCGATAGCCTATGTGTTATTATGCAAAATCCCAGTGCTGCAGATGAAATTATTGCAGACAAATCTGTTCAATTTCTTGAAAAACTCATTTTTGAAAAAGAAGTTGAGTTATTTAGAAATGTAAAAACTATTATTGTGGTTAATCAGTTTGCCTTTGTACAAACCAATGGTTTTGTCGGTTCTCCCAATAAAATCGGAAAAGAGAATAACCGTTATATACGGCAGGCTTTAGAAGATTCCAATATAATCCTGATAGCCTGGGGGAAGACCAACCCGTATATAAAACGGCAAGAAGACATCATCAGGATTGTTTATTCGTTTGAGAATAATAAGGTTTTGATGACAAAGAAACATCCATCCCGGGGTACTTATCAAGATTTTATAATGCCCTTTACATATTAAAAATCTTTTCTTTTTGCCTTGTATGCCAATCGCCAAATGGGTAAAACGGTCCAAAGGATAAGCATCAATATAGAAACGATCAAACCCGTGTAAGTACCAAAGAATTGCTTAAATATTGCGCCAGTATAACCTAAAAGTGCTGAAATATCCAATTTTAGAAGAATCAAGGTTCTTGAAAGGTCAATAGGATTAAACATTGTGGCAGCCAAAGAAAAAGAATCTAATGGATATTCTTCAAAGAGGATCAATGACATTAAGAATAAGCCATCATAAATAACCGCTAAAAAAAGCCACAACAATACGGCATACCCAAAACCTTTGATTTTGTTTTCATTGGATAGGGCAATATTGAAGGCCAAAACAGCAAAGATAAGCGTGAGAAATGCCCCTGTAATTAACAATAATGAAAAATTCCATATAGTATCACTCTTAAACAAGCCATAAAGAACAAAAGGTATTCCCAATCCTAAAACCAAGCTCAGTGTTAAAGATCCTGCCACACCTAGATATTGCCCCAGGAATATTGAACTCCTTTTTAGAGGTTGGGCCAGTAATAGCTCGGTGAATTCTTTTGAGTTATAGAAATACATGACCCCGAAGATGGTACTTATCAGTGGTACAAGAACAATGATAACATTCATTAAAGTAATCACGGCTTTAGAAAGGTCATTGTTAAGAAATAAAAGCACAAAGCCCAATGACAAATAGAATAGAAAATACACATAGCTCCATCTGCTTCGCATTAAATCGTAAAAACTATATTTTAAAATCTTAAGCATCAGATGTCTGGGTTGATATGGCCGCTATGGCATGTTCAAAATCTGTTTGATTGGTCTTGGTCATCAATTGTTCAACATTCCCTTTAAAAAAAATGTTGCCTTCTAAGAGATATACAATTTCATCTGACATTTCTTCAACAAACTGCATAATATGGGTAGTGATCAATATGGTCTTTCCTTTGTTTTTCTCTTGGAGGAGCAGTTCCTTTAACTTAATGAGTGACGCTGGATCTAGACCTGTAGTTGGTTCATCCAGAATAATCAAGGGACTATCGAACATGAAAGTCAATACAATATTCACTTTTTGTTTGGTGCCGCCAGAAAGCGTACTTAATTTTTTATCCAAAAAAGGATCCAAACCAAAAAGTTTTATCAAATCTTCTTCCATACTTTCCTTTTGACGAAGGTCTTTGATCATCCTAATTAGTTCCTTTACTTTGAGATTGCCAGGAAAGTTTGCTATTTGAGGGAGGTAATTTATCTCTTGTCTATATTTCCAATTCTTTTTTATTGTGCTGCCCTGAACTTCTATTTCACCTGAAGATGGAATTACCATTCCCAAAATACATTTAATCAATGTAGTTTTCCCAGAACCATTGGGTCCCAGTACAGCAAATATTCCACTCCCATGAATGTCCAAATCCAGATTGGATAGCACCTTGTTTCTTCCAAATTTTTTATACAAATTTTCTATCTGTATCATTCTGATCTTTTCATTAACGGCATTGCATCCAATAAGTTATCTGGGGTAAAAACAGGCGACACTTTTTCGGAGAAATCAATTATATCCATAAACATGCTACGCAAAAGTACAATGGTTTCGGGTGTTCGGTTCACAACATATGAAAACAATTTCACAGGTCGATAAGGCACATCACCTATCCCATCTTTATCCAAATCATATCCAGTATAACTGCTCCAATAATTCTTTTCAAATACATTATCGTTCAATTTACTATTATATGAAATATCAAATGAGTTGTAAAGGAAATTATTATTGATAAATGAATTGGTATAACAGGCACCTAATACTTTTACTGCCCATCCGTTACTAATAAAGTCATTGTTTTTATATTCAATCCGATTTGAACCTTCGATATTGATGCCAATAGTGTTTTCCTCAAAGGTATTGCCGATAATCTCCGCATCATTGATTTCCTTGAGCAACATACCAAATGCGGCCGTACCCCAATTCTTTTTGAATATATTGCCCACCATTTTGATGCGTTTGGAAAACATTACGGCCACACCCGCGCCATTGTTCTCAAAGGTATTATCGGTGTATACATCATCGTTCGAAAACATAAAATGAAGACCATACCTAAGATTATTTGTGCTGATGTTGTTATGGATGGAAATATTATCAGAAAACTCCAGGTAAATACCATCGCGTACACCTTGCACAATATTTCGGTCTACCTGAACATGGTGGGAATACCATAATTGAATACCGTTGCCAGAATTATACTCATCCAAAGCATCGCCAATAATCTTGTTGTGATAGACTTTCCCGTTGTTCGATCTTTCCAGATATATACCGAAAAAAAGTTTTTCTAATACTACGTTTTGGATCAGAAAGTTTTCACTTTTGACTACCCGAATAGCGGCATAATCTGTAGTATAACTAGTACCAACGTTTATAATATATAGCCCATCAATCGTCACGTTATCTGAAACAATGCGTATGATTTCTCCTCGGTCTTCGCCGTCGATTACCGGGTAGTTTTCACCCTTCAAGGTTAATGGTTTATCGACAAGGATATTGAACTCTTTGTACGTTCCTTTTTTAATAAGAAGTGTGTCAAATTCGGAAGCAGTTGAAATCCCTTCCTTTATGGTTTTAACTTTACAAGATTGACAGATTTCTATTGTCTTTGGCACTTGTGCAAGGCCAGAAAAAAAACTTAATATAAAATATAGAAAAGCTATGTATCTCACCATAAGAAGCCCTTAAAATACATTATATTTTGCAGATGCATTGAAACCAAATTTTTCATTCATAAAGATGCCGTTGTAATTCTGATACAAAGGAATTCCAATTTCAGTACCTAAAATTAGCTTACTCCCTGCAAGCAAAAAATTAAAACCCAATGTGCCTTGTACTAAATCACCTCCATAATTGTTTGGATCAGCAGTGGTCACTATCATTGGATTTAACTCACTATCTTCTCCATTTAGCTTACCTTCAATGCTACCACTCATGCGCAATGACATACTCACGTGTTGGCTAAAAGTATAAGCGCCCCAGGTATGAAGCTGGTACAAATTTCCAAAGCGATAACCCTCGCTATTCGTACCTGTCCTTAAAGTATTTAATTGTTGTATTCCCAATGAAAATTTATCGTATAGTTTTTTGAATGTCCCTCCCAGTGTTATATCCCATGTTCCTGAACCCAATTGCATGGCATAGGGTAATTTTACATCATTCATCATCGGTGTATTATCTCTGTTTGTGATATCACCCAAAGGTATATTTAAACCCCCATTCAAATGAAATGAGGCTTCATTTCGGTTATACAATCCAAGTAATGCCCCTGCTTTCAAATCTCCTACTCCACTTGAAGAGGTAGAAAAAGAGTTTAGCATCTGCATCCCGTTTCCCATGGTCATACGCGCGGTAAGGTCCATATTTTTTGTTGCAAAATTCTGCATAAGAAACAAAGTTAGTTTATCGGAAGGTGCGTACATCACTCCCAGCATAAACATTTGCATGGTCATATTTTGGGGTGCAACCATGTACCTTTCATATATGCTTTCATCAGAAATTTTAGAACTTCCTTCTCGATTCCCATTCATATACATATTCATATATCTAAGCGAAAGCATGAAGCCCCCTTTAGGATGCAGGTGATCCCCCATAATACCACTTGGCGCATAAGCGTCTGGTCTGTTGTGATGATTATGATGCGAATCATAAGCGCCAAAATCAGAATCAACAAATCGTTCTTTTAATTTTTCCCAGTTATAAACTTCTCCACCCTTTTCTTTTTGCACTCCTATTGCCTCCGTTTGAAGTATATAGGCAGAAAGGTTAGCACCCATGGGGCTTGGAATAGCTTTAGACTTTAGATAATATGCATTTGCCGCATCAATAAGCTTCCCACTATTATAATCGGCTACCTGGATTTTTTGAAAGTCATTTTCATTTTTGGATTTTAAATAATTTACTAAACACTCAATGGCATCGAACCAAATTATTTTTCCTGATTGAGTTTGTGCCTGTGCCTTAAACTGTATATTCTTGACAGCCATTCCGCAGCGAATGCATTTTTCATGAGATTGTGCAAAAGATACTTTATTCAAAATAAGGCATAGAAAGAGTGTAGAAATAAATATGGTAAGTTTCATATTTAGTTTATCTTATGATTAAAAATTTGGAATTTTCATCGGCTTTTACCCAATGTGGTGTTTCTTTTGGAAAGCAAAAATGTTGATGTTTCAAAAGAATGTACTCTTCCTGATTTATATTAAAAATTAAAGCCCCTTCCAAAACAATCAATTGTACATCCTTGGGAGAGGTGTGTTGGGGAAAGGTTGCCCCTTTTTCCAAACTAATACTGAGAATCTCCAAAGCATTTGTCTTTGCTATTTTTTGGATTTGTAAATTATCGAATGGCTGATCTGCTATTTGATTACTTATTTCGTACATTATTTAAATTTTAATTAAAAAATAAAGGTTAACGGAATTTCCCGGGCATAAGATGACCGCATACCATTAACCATTAAATTGAATCTTATTAATGTCCCTCAAATCTAGTCAACAACTCGTTCCAGGAATACAATTTCCCATTATTCTCTGCTTCAATATTTTCAGCTTCTATGCTGGATTTAAATGCTGACAAGTATTCGCCCATAGGACTAGGGATTTCCTTACTTATTAAAAAAGTAGCTTTTTTAGCATCGATTAACTCACCAGGTGCCTGGAAATCATTTACCAAAAAAAGTTCAATAGATGCCATATCAATGTCCTTTAATTGGTTCATCATACATTCCACTGCATCAAATTTAAAAGCCTTACCTTTTTTTGATATTATTTGAGCTGCATGATGTTTATCTACAATGGTCATTGAACAAAAATGACATCCATCAGAACCATAATTAATTGGTTTCGGACCTACCTCACATGAAGCGAAAATGAATAAGACTAAACTTACAAAAATAAATTTATTTATCATTAGCTTTTACTTTGATCGGCTTTGCCGGGGAAGTATTGCTTTTGGGTTGCCATGTCCTTTTACCCACAAAAAAAGCAACTACCGTTAACATCATTCCTGTAAACATCATCCAAGCACCAGTAGATGGTAAAGAGGTTACGTCAAAATTAAGCATTTTTACATAGCCAAAAAGTGGTGGTTTGTAGCTCATAGGAGTCCCATCCGCGTTGGTAAGTTTCATTATAGCATTTGGATCTAAATTGGTACCGTAATCTACCATCCATGCATTAAAATCATACATGCCCAGTACTCCTAATATACTCATGAGTACGAACCATCCCATAAACCATTTGTAGCTAACTTTTTCAAAAAATCCCAGCAGGCCGATCAATACACCTAAGGCCACCATTCCTCCAATGACCCATGGAAAGGTACTAAACTCCCACATTTCTTCAGGTTTAGGAATGGTTTTCATACCAATATAATGATTCAAACCGTCAATATTCTGGAGATCAAACTCTTCTACCCCCTTAATACCATCAATATATATGTCCATACCCAAAGGTTCCGGATATTGTGGTGCTCCCAGCATTATGTTCCATAGCGGGAAAACGTACAACCCCAAAAGAAACAAAGGACCAATGATCATTAGGATACTTGCTTTTTTCATTTTTTATACTTTTTGATTGTTTACAAATCAAACGTTACTTTGAAAAGGGTACTCTATTTGGAGAATAAAGCGGGCCGGTCTTGGACACAGCCCGCTTTATTAATGAACTAAATTATCTGCCTGAGTTCTTTTACTCTCCTAAAGACCAGGAAAGGTCAATATTTGAATTGGCAGGAGAAACTCTAACATAACCTTGCATTTCTTGATGTAAGGCAGAACAAAAATCTGTACAATAGAATGGCCAGACCCCAACTTTTTTGGGTTCCCATAACGAAGTCTTGGTTTGTCCCGGCATTACTAAAATTTCGGAAGTTCCCTGACCAATCATGGAGAAACCATGCGGTACATCAAAATCTTGCTCATGGTTCGTAATATGAAAATATACCTTATCGCCTACCTTAACGCCCTCAATATTGTCAGGAGTAAAATGACTTCTGATTGTAGACATATAAACATGGACTTCATTCCCCTTGCGTTCTACACGTGCATCATCCGCGCCTATTGTAGCATATTCATGCTTGTTTTCATCCAAGCGATAGATTTTTTTCGAATTTGCTGTCAATAAATCAGCCGGACATCCCGCTGCATAATGAGGTTCACCATGGGTTGGGAAATCATAAATCAACTCCATCTTTTCCCCTGAAATATCGTAAATCTGGGCAGAGTGCTCCATTTCAGGACCAGTAGGAAGATAACGGTCTTTGGTAATCTTGTTCATTGCTACCACATACTTGCCAAAAGGCTTCCTGGAGTTTCCGCCGGGAATCATCAAATGGCCTACTGAATAGTAAGTGGGTTTTCTATCGACAACTTCCCAGCTTCCTACTTTCCATTTAACAACTTCTGAAGAAATAAAGAAAGTCGTATAAGCATTCCCCTTACCATCGAATTCGGTATGTAGAGGGCCTAAACCTCCGCTCTTAACGGTGCCTGCTAGGACCTCCTCAAATTTGAGAATAGGAATACCATAAGCCTCTCCATCAAATTTTTCACCTTCAATTGCTGCCAACATTTTGTCAAATGAGTGTACAGTAATGTCTGCGGATAGTTTACCACTACCAATAATATATTGTCCTGTTGGATCTACATCACAGCCGTGTGGTGATTTAGGAGTGGGCAGGAAGTACAAAGCTCCGGGTACATTGGTTGGATCTACCGTAACCACCTCTTTTATCATGGTAGAAGTACCTGTATGAGTTTCCTCATCATAGACATTATGCGCATAGTTAGCAGGCATTTTAGTTCCACCACCATTTTTAACATACTCCTCTATTTTCTTCCAATTTACAGCTGCGATAAAATCCTTATCGTTTTGCGAAGCCATAACTTCTAATAAGGAATTCGCCTCTTCCGTGTTATAAGTTGAAAAGAAGAACCATCCGTGAGATTTTCCACGACCAGGATGCGAAAGGTCATAATTAAATCCTGGCATCAATACCTGGAATTCCAGATTTAATCGCCCATTATCCGGAGCTACACTAATAAAAGACAAAGCACCTTTGAAATTTCCCTTGTATTCATTAATGGACATATCGCGCTGAGGTACAGGAACTGAAAATCTCGTCCCTGCTACTACATACTCCGTGTTTTCTGTAATGAATGAAGAACTGTGGTTACCTGCACTGTTGGGAACTTCAATAATCTCTTCGGTCTCAAAAGTACTCAAACTTACCCGTGCTATACGGGGAGTATTGTTACCGTTCACAAAAATCCATCTACCATCCAATTCACCATTGGTTTGTGAAATATCGGGGTGGTGTAGATCATCCCAGGGAACAAATCCAAAGGAAGTATTCAACATCGGTTTGGTTTCTTCCGAGTACCCATAACCGGAAGTAGGGAATTGTGAGAATACTGGAATTTCTTTGAACATTCGTCCTGAGGGGAGTCCATATACGGTAAGGTTACCGCTATACCCTCCAGACAGGAAAGCGTAAAATTCGTCCTGCTCACCAGGAGCTACATAAACTTT
>Ga0265306_10000318_pt1 | contig 22525 bp, 19 predicted proteins | sample Helome_3_FD_192493 | JGI IMG/M metagenome (GOLD analysis project Ga0265306, IMG submission 192493) | Marine sediment microbial communities from subtidal zone of North Sea - Hel_20160420 (Illumina Assembly) | ecosystem: Environmental > Aquatic > Marine > Subtidal zone > Sediment ... | reverse complement strand
TTTTCCAGGCAGAGACGTTTGATCTCAAACTCCTGGCGTTCAAAAGCCCGGGTCAGTATGGCGCCTGAACTGAGTCCATCAGCGTCATTATGGTGGAAAATATGAACTTTTTTGGCCGGCCATTTTTGCACGGCCTCGCTGGCGACCGCCATGGCCTCAATGAGTTGCTGTGTCATGAAGTTTGAATTGCCGTTGTTAAGCTCCGATTCTTTTTTCGCTCTCTTTATCGAACAGGTGTAATCTTTCCGGGGAAACACTTAAAGACAGGGCGCTGCCCTTCGGGTAACGCTGTATATCCGGCAGGCGCAGGGTAAAAAGGGTATTATCTTCTCCTAATTTGCCGTGAACCAGCGTATCGGCGCCCAGGGTTTCCAGATGGTCTACCTGCATCTGCAGCGCGCCGCCGTCTTCTTGGGCTAAATTGAAATGCTCGGGCCGGATGCCTAAAACGACCGCTTTGTCGCAAAAGCCCTGCTCTAATTGCGGGTGAATCGGCAAAGATTCGGTACCGGAAAGTTTGATAGACTGTCCGTCGCGGCTTGTCTGGGCCTCGAAAAAATTCATGGCGGGTGAACCGATAAAACCCGCGACAAAAAGGGTGGCCGGCTCTTCATATACCTCCAGCGGAGACCCGATTTGCTCGACATCGCCATTTTCCATGATAATCAAACGGTCGCCCAGGGTCATAGCCTCGACCTGGTCATGGGTAACATAAACACTGGTGATGCCCAGGGTTTCATGAAGATTTCTCAGCTCCAGACGCATCTGAACGCGCAGTTTGGCATCCAGGTTGCTCAACGGTTCGTCAAACAAAAATACCTTGGGCTCACGCACGATGCAACGGCCCATGGCAACCCGCTGGCGCTGTCCACCGGATAGCTGCCGGGGCTTGCGGTCCAGAAATTCAGTCAGTTCGAGAATCTCCGCAGCCCGTTGAACCCTTTTTTCAATTTCCGCTTTGGGCATCCGCCGAATCTTGAGGCCGTAAGCCATATTTTTAAAAACCGTCATATGCGGATAGAGGGCATAATTTTGAAAGACCATGGCAATGTCGCGGTCGGCGGGCTCGAGTTGATTGACCACCCTGCCATCAATCGCAATATCGCCTTTGCTGATCACTTCCAATCCGGCAATCATGCGCAGCACGGTAGACTTGCCACATCCGGAAGGGCCTAAAATAACGATAAACTCACCGTCGTGAATATCGCAGCTGATGCCGTGAATGACCTCATTTTGGCCAAATGATTTATAAATATCCCTCAGGCTGACATCCGCCATATAAACCCCCTGATATATTGTCTGATCCTATTTCAAAGCACCTTAAAGTCAAAATCCTTGTCATGGAAGCGTTATTTTTCCGTTTCGGTCATACCCCGCACAAACTGTTTCTGCATGAAGACCACCACCAGCACCGGCGGGATCATGGCCAGCATGGTAGACGCCATGATGATTTGCCAATCGGCCTGGCCCTCGCCCACATCCAGCATTCTTTTGATTCCAATTAAAAGCGTGTAGTAGCTCTCATCTCCGGTAATCAACAACGGCCAGAGATACTGATTCCATCCGTAGATGAAAAGAATCACAAACATAGCTGCAATGGAAGTGCGCGACATGGGCAACAGAATATCAAAGAAAAATCGGAGGGGCCCGCCCCCGTCAATTCGGACGGCCTCGCACAGCTCATCGGGCACCGTCATGAAAAACTGGCGAAACAGGAACGTAGCGGTCGCCGATGCGATTAACGGAAATATCAGACCGGAGTAAGAGTCCAGCATATTCAAATCCGCCACCACCTTATGGGTCGGCAGAATGCGAACTTCCACCGGCAGCATCAAGGTGATAAAAATCATCCAGAAAAAAAACATGCGAAAGCGGAATCTGAAGTAGACGATGGCAAAGGCGGACAGCAGGGAAATGGATATCTTGCCGAAGGCAATGCCGAGAGCCATGATCAGGCTGTTCAACATCATGGTGCCGACGGTGGCACCGACTTCGCCACTGCCGACCGTTAGGGCTTGGTGATAATTTTCGATCAGGTGACGGCCTGGTAAAAATGGAAAAAATGAGGTGATCGCTTCCAGGCTGTGGGTGGAGGCGACAAACGTCGTGTAGATCGGAAACGCAATAATCAGGCAGCCCAGCAGCAGGATTGCATGGGTCAAAAAAGTGAGCCAGGGTCGATGCTCGACCATGTTCTACTCCTTTAATAGTGGACTTTTCTTTCGATATAGCGGAACTGGATCACCGTCAGTGCAATGACAATGAACATCAGAATGACCGACTGGGCGGCGGAACCGCCCAGATCTAAACTTTCAAAACTGTCGTGATAAATCTTGAAGACCATAATATTGGTGGCCTCGTTGGGGCCGCCTTCGGTAATGGCGTGAATAACCCCAAAAGTATCGCAAAAGGCATAGACCATATTCATGACAAGTAAAAAAAAGACCGTCGGCGACAACAACGGTAAAGCAATCGTCCAGAACCGCTTAGCCGGAGAAGCCCCGTCAATGGCGGCGGCTTCAATAAATGACTTGGGGATGGTCTGGAGTCCGGCCAGGAAAAAAAGAAAATTATAGGCAATTTCGCGCCAGGCCGCAGCGATGATGACAAGTATCATCGCCTGGGGGCCGTTTAAGGTAAAATTCCAGTCAATCCCGATAGCTTTTAGGAAAAAAGAAATCATTCCAACAGTGGGATTGAACAGAAAGTACCACAAGACCGCTGCGGCCACAGGTGCAACCGCATACGGCCAGATGATAAATGTTTTGTAGGCGGTGGCACCCCGAATGGCGCGATCGGCCATTACAGCCAGAAAAAGCGCTATCGACATGGAGATGGCGGCCACTGAAAAACTGAAGATCATGGTGACTTTAATCGAATTGAGATAGATGGAATCGGTGAAGATATATTTGAAGTTGTCCAGGCCGACAAAGACCGTTTTGAGCCCGAAGGGGTCTTCCTGCTGGACGGATTGATAAAGGGCCATAAAGGCGGGCCATATGAAAAAAACCAGGGTAATGATGATTTGCGGAGCAACCAGAAGATAGGGCAGGACTTTGTTTTTAAAGATAACCCGTTTTTCCATGAAAACCTTTGCCCGGTGTATATAGTGGTTGTCAAAAAAACGTTCCGGTATTCAAACGTTTTTTTCTACAACCACTTATACCCCAATTCCTTAATTAGGAGCATTATTATGGAAAGCGGTATAAATTGGGCAGGACCCATTTGGGTTTATAGGGGTTGTCAAAAAAACGTTCCGGTATTCAAACGTTTTATTCTACAACCCCTTATGCCGCACTTCCGTATTCCGGAACATTATTATGGAAAACGGTATAAAATGGGTCCTGCCGGATGGATTATTTTCAGGCCGCAAGGGCGAAAGCAGCTGTGTGCTTTTGGCTCAGGTTTTGCTACTTGTTGGCCTTTTCGAATTTGCGTAATAATTTATTCCCTTTAGCAGCGGCGGCGTCCAGGCCCTGCTGAGCGGTTTCCTTTTCGGCAAAAACCGCCTCCAGAGTGTCATACATAATGGCACGCATCTGCACAAAATTACCGAAACGCAAACCCTTGGAGTTGGCGGTTGGATTGTGCAGGGTCATCTGTATCAACGCGGTTTCCGTGCCGGGGTTCTTTTGGTAAAATCCCTGTTGCTTGGTCAGGTCGTAAGCCGCCAGCGTAATCGGCAGGTACCCTGTAAACTGATGCCAATCCGCCTGAACCTCCGGTTTGGAGATGTAATTAAAGAATGTCGCCACGCCTTTGTATTCGGCAGCAGAATGCCCCTGCATAACCCAGAGACTGGCGCCGCCGATGATGGTGTTCTGCGGAGCGCCGGCTGCATCTGGCCAGTAAGGGAGCATGCTGGTGCGAAAGGGGAATTTGCATGTCTTTTTAAACCCGGCGTATCCGGCCGATGACTCCGTGTACATGGCCACCTGCCCGGAGGAAAATAAGGCGTTGCCTTTATTGCGCCGTCCACCGTAGACAAAAATTTTTTCTTTCTGCCAGTCAGCCAGCTGCTGAATATGTTTGACATGCAGCGGGCTGTTGAATACGAACTTAGTATCCAGTCCGGCAAAGCCGTTTTCCTTGGTTCCGATGGGTACGTTGTGCCAGGCACTGAAGTTTTCGAGATGGATCCAGGAGATCCAGGCGGTTGAGAATCCACCGGGATAGCCTGCTGCCACCAGCTTCTTGGCATATGCAGCAACCTCGGGCCATGTTTTAGGTGGTTTGTCCGGATCCAGGCCTGCTTTTTGAAATGCTTCCAGATTGTAATAGAGAACCGGGGTCGAGCTGTTAAAAGGCATGGACAGCATTTTGCCGTCCGGAGCGGTGTAATAACCGGTCACCGTCGACAAATAGGCCTTTGGGTCAAAGGCAAGCCCCGATTCCGCCATGACTTCGTAAACCGGTTTAACAGCGCCTTTGGCAGCCATCATGCTCGCTGTGCCGACTTCATAAACCTGCAAAATGTGGGGCGGGTTTTTCGAACGGAAGGCGGCAATCCCGGCGTTCATGGTGTCGGTATAGTTTCCCTTATAGGTTGCCACCACCTTATACTGGCTCTGGCTGGCATTAAAATTGGCCACGATTTCCTGGACCTTTTCCCCCAGCCGACCCCCATGGGCAAACCACCAGTTGATCGTAACCGGTTCTGCCAGCACTGTTGCCGGAAACACCACCAGCGTTATCATGGCGCCGATAAAAAACAATTTGCGCAAATTAATCATTGCGTCCTCCTTTCGTTAGTAAAGGTTATCCTGCGCTAGCTCCGCACAGAAATTGATATTAATCCCCCACAGAAATGAGACACAAATGCTGAATGATTTGGGTGATTGTCTTTAATTGTGCATGAAATATGCCATTGACAGAAAAATAAAAGTAATTAGCATATCCAAGCAGTTATCGGTCGCAACAGTTCTGTTTTATTTTGATGCAACCTTGATTTTAGAAAAATTACGACCGTATTTTCGCAAATTTTCGAAAATCAAAAGTTTCTCGCAAAGGCAATCAAAAGGGTGGCTATTTGGATATTATCAGATGCTTTTAAGCAGTTTATAATAAGCAGATTATGCGCCCCATAGTCAAGAAAATCCTTAATAAAATAATCTCGGCCAGCAGTGTTCGCTGATATTGTAGTTTTGATTATTTTATCGTGCTCTGATATGAAGCAATAGCTCTCGTTTCATTAACGATTGAGGAATTTTTAATTACGGATAAGTTGATCATTCGAACCATGATTAAGAAATCAATGAAAAAATGGCTATTTTCATTCTGCCGCGCACTGTCGATTGCAATTTTTGCAAGCGCGGTCCTGTTTTTCATCTCCTCCTGCCGGAAAGAGCAGAGAAGCGTCTCACCCGCTCAACAGGAAGCAGCGGCAAAGAAAATTTATAAGATCGGCCACCGGGGAGCGGCAGGTCTGGCGCCTGAGAATACATTGGCGGCTTTTGCGCGGGCATGCAGTATGGGTGTCGATGCGATTGAATTGGACGTTCTGCTGACAGCCGATCGCAAAGCCGTCGTGCATCATGATTTTCGCCTAACGCCGGAACTCACGCGTACACCTGATGGTAACTGGCTGACGTCCGCCTCGCCGCCAGCCATCAAAGATTTGAAATTGTCTGAATTAAAAATCTATGATGTCGGCCGCCTGAAACCCGATACGCGTTATTCCCGACGCTATCCGGAGCAGCAGGCTGTTGATGGTGAGCGCATCCCGACATTAGACGAGGTCATTCGATTGCACAAAAAACAATGTGACCGGACAACACAACTCTGGATTGAAATTAAAACGACGCCTGAAAAGCCTGGCCTGACCCCTGCACCGGAAGCTATTAGCGAGATGGTGGTCAGGATATTGCGTGCCGAAAAGGTTTCAGATCGCGCCCGTATTCTTTCCTTTGACTGGCGCAATCTGGTGCATGTGCAGAAAATCGCCCCCGATATTCCAACCGTTTATCTTTCCCTTGAAGGGGTGCGCTTGAACAATATCAAGCCCGGCCAGCCCGGGGCCTCTCCCTGGATGGCCGGTCTGGATATCGATGACTTTTCCGGATCCATTCCGCGAGCGATTCAGGCAGCCGGCGGGCGCTATTGGGCCCCATATTACAAACATGTGACGACCGGCAATATCCAAACGGCGCATCAGCTGGGCATCCTGGTGTTCGTGTGGACACCCGACTCTCCAGTCGCCATGAAGCGCCTTATTGAAATGGGCGTGGACGGCATCATTACCAATCGGCCCGACCGGTTAAGGTCTGTTCTGGATGAGCTTTACCCGAATTGATCATAAACAAAGGTTAGGTCAAAATCATACATTTCTGAGGATTTAGAAACAGGTAGAGTTCCTGTCCTTCTTCCTGCGGCAGGTGATGCGGAACCTGCACCCGGATCATGGTGTCATTTACGCTGACAAAAAAGAATAAAAAGTTGCCCAGATAGGCCTTGTGGATAATCTTGCCCTTGAACACGTTTTCCTTGGCCTGCGGCGGTTCGGCAAATACTTCCACATCCTCGGGCCGTATGGAAGCGTATACTTCTGTGCCGGGTGCTGCGGCCGCACTGTCCGGCGTCATGCAAACCATCCTGTCGCTGAATGCGGTCTTGACCGAAACCGCCTTCCGGTCCGCCAAAACTGCGACGACTTCGCCGGACATAAAATTCATGGTGCCGATAAAATCGGCCACAAAGCGATTGGCGGGTTTTTTATAGATGTCCTGCGGGTTGCCGATTTGCACCACGTTGCCTGACTCCATGACGGCAATACGATCCGATATCACCATGGCTTCGGCCTGGTCGTGGGTGACGTAAACCGCTGTAATGCCCATGCGTCTGACCAGGCTTTTGATTTCAAACCTCAATTCTTCTCTGAGCTTGGCGTCCAGATTACTCAGGGGCTCATCCAGGAGCAACACCTTGGGATTGGTCACCAGCGCCCGCGCGAGCGCCACCCGTTGCTGCTGGCCGCCGCTCAATTGGGACGGGTATCTGTCTTCCAGGCCGGCCAAACCCACCAGTTCCAGGACCTGCTGGGCCCGTTCCCGAATTTTAGGCCTGGGTATCTTCTGAAGTTTCAAACCGTAAACAATGTTATTGAATACCTTCATATGCGGCCAGACGGCATAGTTTTGGAACACCATACCGATTCCCCTTTTTGACGGCTGGACAAATCCTTGCGAAAGCATCGGCTGGCCGTCAATAATGATGTCGCCTTCTTCTGGTTTTTCCAATCCGGCGATGCAGCGCAAGGTGGTTGTTTTGCCGCATCCGCTGGGCCCCAGCAGCGTCAGCATTTCTCCCTTGTTTATTTCAAGCTGGATTCGATTAATGGCCACGACGTTCTTAAAACGCTTGAACAGGTTTTGAATCTCGATAAATGCCATTCAACTATTCTCCTAAGAATAGGTTCCGCGTTCTGGGTTCACCGTTCAGGGTTAACTTCGAACCTCTGAACTCTGAACCCTTAACCTTTAGACCTTACTGTTCCCCCGCCCCCCAGGCGGCCTTGAGGACACCGCCGCCGATTCTCGATATGATCAGCAGCAGGATAAAGGTGATCACAATCATCAGAAAAGCCATGGCAGCGGCAATGCCGAACTCCATGCCGCGGTGCCAGTTCAAATAGATTCCAATGGGCAGGGTTTCCCATCCTCCTTTATAGAGGAATACCGCAGTAGAAATCTCCTGGAACGCCATGATGAAAAACATCACTACGCCCACCAGCACCCCTTTGAGCAGCAACGGCAAAGATATAAGAAAAAAAGTTCTAATTTTACCTGCGCCCGATACCTCGGATGCTTCCTCGAGCGAAGGATCCAGCTGCAAGTAGGAGGAATGCGCCATGCGTAAAAAATACGGCAGCCGCCTGGCAAACAGGGCCAGCGGCATAATGATCCAATAATGGGCTAAGGGTATGCCTTTCCAAAATGCCAGGAGATAACTTACACCGATGGCAATACCCGGGAACGCCAGCATCAGCGTGATGACGAAGTCGAGCGCATCTTTGCCCGGCACACGGGTGCGGACGATGAGATAGGCGACCGGAAGCCCAAAGACAATCCCGAAAACCAGGGCGATTCCGCTGAAAAGGAAGGAGTTCTTTATCAGACCCGGGCTTTCCAGAAGGATGAGTCTAAAATTTTCCAGCGTCCAGTACGTTGGAAACGCCTCAAAGACCCATCTCCTGGAAAAAGCAGATAACCCCAGCACGATCGGAATCAGCAGGACAAGGATGGCGATAAAAATCATGTACATATACGCTCCCGATTTAACCCAAACGCTTGGCTCGATCACTCTGCCTTCAGAGGTTGTCCCTTTTGAGAGACCGGTATACTTTTTCTTCTCGACCCACCACCTGGCGAACAAAAAGAGGGAAATACAAACGATGGAAGAAACGACCACCGCCACGATGCCCATGTACTTGCGGTGCATATCGGTAAAGTGATAGGAGATGTTGATGTACGAAACCGATGGCAGAAAGTCCACCTGTCCCAAAATCAGCGGCGTCAGCCAATCGGTAAAGGGCCACAGGAATACGAGAACGGCACCCGCCAGATAGCTTGGCGTGCAAAGCGGTAAGGTGACGGTGAAAAATCTCCTAAAGCCGCTAGCTCCCTCGACCTCGGCGGCTTCCTCAAAGGAGGGGTCGATGTTGGTGAAACCGGCCGAAAGACCCAGAACGATAAAAGGGAGCATGTGCAAGGATTGAATGAATACCAGCCCATGTAACCCGTAGATGAAATTGATGGGCTTCTCGAACAGCCCTATGTCCATCAGGAGCAGATTTGCAGTTCCATACTTTCCGAAAAAAATGATGAAAGCAAATACGCCGGCGAAAGCGGGCAAAACAATCGGCAAAAGGATCAGGGCTGTGAAAACAGTCTTGCCCCGGTGCCGGTATCTTGCCAGAATGTATGCCAGGGGCACCCCGAACACGGTGGTTGTCACGAGCACCATCGTACTCAGAAGCAGAGTATTCCAAAAGCATTTCAGATAATATGTATCCTGGAAAAATTCCAGGTAATTGCCGATGCCCCAGCCGCCCGTTTCGGCGATTTTGAAGCTTTCCACCACCAGAATTGACAGTGGATAAAGCACAAGAAAGGCAATCACAAACCACAGGAGTGCTGCCAGAGAGATATTGCCGCGCGACATATCAGATCCTTTACTTTACTGTCAGGCTGCTGAATCTGGACTCCCGCCTGCGCGGGAGTGACAACAGGTTGATTTTTCAAGCAAGCGGCTGCTTAATACATAATATACGAGCGGACCCGGCGGCCCGCCCGTATATTAACTCAGGATATTCATCCGGCGTTATGTTGCCGTTACGGTGCAACCAGCAAAGCGCGAGCCTTTGATGCAGCCAGACGGGCGGCGGCATAGTTGCCCTCTATCTCAAAGAGCTTGCGGGCTTCTTTTATTTTGGCATCCGCTTTGGTGACATCCATCTTTAGGGCTTTGGCCGCATCAACTTCTCCCTCAACCTCTTCAATCAGGAACAGACTGCTTTTCAACTCGCCCCACTTGCGGTAGATCTCGTACTCGTATTTCTTGTTGACTTCGTCCCATCTCCTGGTTGCCAGATCCAGGTCATACTCGATGAAGTCGACTTTCAGATCCCAGAAAGAATTAACGCCCAGGGCCTTTTGAGCGTGCGTCGCCATTTCGACACCTTCTTTTTCCCACACATCGAATTTAACATCCGTGCTGGCCGCAAAGTAGCGGCCCTCCAGCACGTGTTTTTGTCCGTCATCGCTGAACAGCCAGTCCAGAAAAATCTTGCCGGTGGCCTCGTTGGGCGCGCCTTTCAGCAATGCCACGGCCTCGGGAACCAGGATCGTTTTTTCCGGGAGCAGATCCCGCACCGGAAAGCCGTCTTTGCGCGCAGCCATCGCATTCATTTGCGGCTGGGCAACCCCGATGGGCACTTCGCCACGGGCCACGAGTTGGGTCGTATCTGTGCTGCCGGTGGAGAAGCGCGCCAGCTGCGCTGCCAGTAATCGGAGATAGCGCCAGGCTTCCTCTTCGCCAAAGGCCTGCATGAGAATTTCAATGGTTTCGTGCATGGTGCCGGAGGCGTACGGCAGCGTATGCACGATGTTGCCCCGGTAGATGGGGTTGAGCAGGTCGTTCCACGTTTTTGGCGGCGGCAGTCTCAGCTTTTTCAAAACCTTTTCGTTGTATAGATTGGTGACGATCCAGGGCGCGAAACAGGTCCACAAATCACCCTTATCCTTTACCTTCATGCCGTGCCAATCGGCGGGAACCTTATCCCAATTCTTTGGCCGATACGGGACGATCAACCCCTCTTTTTTTAAGACTTCATGCGCCGGAGCACCGGCACCCAGGAAAATGTCGGCATCCGGTTTGCCGCCCCACGCTCTGACTTTGTCCAGACAGACCGGCCATCCGCCCGGCCGCACGAACGTGATGTCCACGTCCTTACCATAGGTCTTCTTATAGTAGGCCTTGAAACCTTTGGTCAGACTGGCGGATAATTCCTTGTAAACGGGACCGACCCAGCCAATTTTGTCTGCGCCCTGCACTTGCTCTGCAAAGATGGGCAGGAGCAGAAGCCCCATTGCAAAAATGGTGAAAATTGTTGTCGCCAGGATTTTCTTCCTCATTTTGACCTCCTTTTTCGTGATCAAGTCACATTTGTATAAATATGTCTTTATCCTCAGTCACTTCTCGTTGTGCGCATTTTCTCAGTTGGCCTAAAGCGCCAAACATTACAAACAATTCTTTTGGACCATCACCTCCTTTCCTTGTTTTCGTCGGCTAAATATGGAAACATGAACGCTACAGGTATGTTAGAAATCTAAATAAATATAAAATTTAAATGTTTATAGAACTAGTGCTAAAAAGTACGGAGGGTTTCAAAAATGGAAAAATCGGTTATTCTTAATTAAAAAATTTATCGAGGACAAAGCCCGTGATTTGTCTGTATGAGCCACGCGCTTATTATGCAAGGGTAAGATACACAAGTAATGAAAATACAGAGTAGAGTCAAGGATGAAAAATATTGAGACAGCGAAAAAACTAAAAGGACAACAAATAACCTGGAAGCTAAGTAAATACGCAGAAAATCAAACGGGGGGCAAAATGCCCCCCCGTTTGATTTAATTGTCGGTTAAATTGCGGAATTAATTCCAGCAGGCTCCGCCACCTCTGCCATAACCGCCGCCACCATTCATTCCACGGCCCATTCCTCGTTCTCCGCGGCCATAGCCACGGCCCCCGTATCCGAATTGGGGAAAATCTTTTTTCATTTTAAGGCGTTGATCAAGGCGTTTTTGATCCAGCTCGCCTTCAAGACCGGAAATTTCTTTCTGCAAACCGGCAGCTTTCTTGGCATCCGGCTCCGGTTTGGCCAATTCGCTGCGCAGCTCGAGTTCTTTTTGATAAAGGTTTTCTCTGAGATTTGAAGTGGCTTCGAAAAAGGCCTGGCGTTGCTTGTCCAGTTTGGCAATGTCTTCGTCGCTCATATCGCTCTGATAGCCCTGTCCGCCATAGCCCCGGGGACCGTCATCCCAGCCGCGATGCATCCCGTATCCGGGTCCCATGTGATAGCCGTAGCCCCCATGTCCTCTACCCCACCCGGCAAACGCTGTCGCTGCGATCGCAAAAACAGCCACAATGGCCACTACCATAAAAATTTTACCTGTTTTGCTAAAGTTCATTTTTTACCTCCATTTTGAATCGTTCTTTGTTATCGGTTATCAGGTATTGGAATCTATGATTCATTCATTAATTGCTGCCATGCCTGTATCGCAAGTCGCGTGCCACAATCGCAGTAACAAAATAAAAATTATTTAACCTGTTGTTTTTAAATATTTTAATTTTGCAAGTCCTCATTCGCCGGTGATCAATAGTGTATTTTGTCGCTTGAATAAAGCAAAATAATGGATACTATCTATACAGGTGAAATCCATCGATTGGGTATTTTATACACATACAACAAAATCCTGAAGGCTTTTGGGTTTACCCGTTGGCCGGTTAGCCGGTTGGCCAGTATCAAATATTGTTTTATTTCAAGCGCTTATCGAATTAACGGGCAAACGGGCGAACGGGCAACCAAATAGGTGGCACCTGATTTGCTATAAAAACCCATTATGTTTGCCAAATCTAAATACAAAAAATTCTGGATCGGGGTCCCGCCCTGGGTATTGATCGGGGCTGTGGCCGTGCTGCTGCCGATCGTCGTTTTTATAACGCTTGAAAACATCAACCGCCAGAAAGAAAAAAGCATTCATCTGCTGCTGGAAAAAGGGGCGGCCTTGATCCGATCCTTTGAAGCCGGCACCCGGACCGGGATGATGAGTCGGCAGTGGGGCGGATTTCAACTTCAACAACTGCTTGCCGAGACGGCTCAACAACCCGATATCATTTATCTCATGGTAACCGATGAGACCGGGAAAGCCATCGCTCATAACAGCCCCGAGCAAATCGGCCGCATCCATGGTGCTGAATTGGACCTTAAAAAAATATCCGGCGCCAAAAGCCTGCAATGGCGTCAGATCATCCGGCCCGATGGTCAAAACGTATTTGAGGTGTATCGAAAATTCATACCTTCCGGCCCGCCCCGGGGAAGGGGCATGATGCGACGCCATATGCAGATGATGGGACGCCAATCGCAATCAGGCCAGCAGGAAAATGAAAGTATCGCGGATCTGGCCCGGATTATATTCGTGGGCCTGGACATGCGTTCCGTTGAAGAGGCCCAAAGGGCAGATGTGCGGCACGCCGTTATTATGGGGGCCATCCTGCTGCTGGTGGGCTTTGCCGGATTTACGCTGTTGTTTGTGGTTCAAAGTTATCGGACCACACGGGCGTCCCTTTCCAGGATTAAGGCCTTTTCCGATAATGTCGTGCAGAATGTGCCCATCGGTTTATTGGCAATGGACCATCAGGGCAAAATTGCCGCTTTCAATAAAGGTGCGGAGATCATCCTGCAGCTTTCGGCTCCGGAAGTCATCGGTCAGGCGGCCCAAAAATGTCTTCCAACAGAACTTATAGAAGAGATCAATAACTCCCGAACCCGGGATGAGGTCAGTGAAAAGGAAATCGAATGCACAACGGCTGATGGAAAAATAGTTCCCCTGGAAATCGGGGCCAGCAGCATTAAGGATGAGAATGATGTTTTTCTGGGCAATGTCCTGCTGTTAAAAGATTTAAGCGAAGTCCGCGCACTCAGGCGGGAAGTCGCCCGAAGCCAGCGTCTGGCCTCGGTGGGCAGGCTGGCGGCCGGGGTTGCGCATGAAATCCGCAATCCCTTGAGCTCCATTAAAGGATTTGCCACTTATTTTAAGGAGAGATATCCCGATCAACCGCAGGATCAACAGACTGCGGCAATCATGATTCAGGAAGTCGACCGCCTCAACCGGGTCGTGGGACAGCTTCTGGAATTTTCCAGGCCCATCGCAACAAAACCGCAAAAAATTTCGCTCTCGGCGTTGCTCGTTGATTCCCTCACGCTTATTAAAGACCGGGCCGCCGAGAAAAATATTTCAGTCCAGATCCAGAATAATGCCCGGGTGGATGAAGCGCGAATCGATCCGGATCGCATCAACCAGATTCTGTTAAATTTATATCTGAATGCAATTGACGCCATGGAGGATTGCGGGAAACTCACGGTGGAGCTTTCAGCAGATGGCCAGAGCGGTCAAATCGGTATTACGGTTGCAGACACCGGACGTGGAATCAGCCCGGAACATCTGTCCAAGGTGTTTGATCCTTACTTTACGACAAAATCCAGCGGTACCGGTTTGGGATTGGCCATGGCCTATAATATCACAGAGGCCATGGGCGGCAGCATAAAGGTGAAAAGCGATCCGGGAAAGGGAACTGTTTTCAGCATAATGATCCCCTTTTCTTAAAGTCTATAAAGAGTTAATTTAACCAACATTGCGGGTAATGTGTCCTTATGAAAAATAAATGTACGATTTTGATTGTCGATGACGACCACGCCCACCGTACCATGCTCAACACCCTGATCAGCGGTTGGGGCTATATCGTCTCGGAAGCAGATGACGGTTCGACCGCCATTGATAAAGTGAAGGCATCCTCATTTGATCTGGTGCTGATGGACGTTCGCATGGTCAAGGTTTCCGGTCTGGAAGCCCTTGGGGCCATAAAATCGCTTAATCCGGCCATACCGGTGATCATCATGACCGCCTACTCAACGGTTGAAACCGCGGTGACCGCTCTGAAACAGGGAGCCCATGATTACCTGACCAAACCGCTGGATTTTGACAAACTGCGCCTGACCATCGACAGGGCCATGGAACATACCCGGCTGAAGGAAGAAAATCGGATGCTGCGTGAAACGCTGGGGCAAAAATTTGACAGCCAAAATATCATTGGTAAAAGCCCCGCCATGCGAAAGCTTTTAGAAACCGTCGCGCAGGTTGCGGCGTCTGAAGCCACCGTTTTAGTTTCGGGTGAATCCGGTACGGGCAAAGAGCTGATCGCCGGCGCCATTCATTTTAACAGTCTGCGAAAAGACGGCCCTTTTGTTAAGATAAATTGTGCCGCCATTACGGAAACGCTGCTGGAATCAGAGCTTTTCGGCCACGAGAAAGGCGCCTTCACCGGGGCCGAGCGCCGCAAAGAGGGGCGCTTTTCCCAGGCCCACGGCGGCACGCTGCTATTGGATGAAGTCAGTGAAATGTCGCTCATGATGCAGGTAAAATTGCTGCGGGCCCTGCAAGAACGGGAATTTAGCCGCGTCGGCGGTGAGGCCACCATTAAGGTTGACGTGCGCGTGATTGCCGCAACCAATAAAAACCTGATGGATCAGATAAATGAGGGCGCCTTTCGTGAAGATCTATACTACCGCTTGAATGTGGTCGAACTCGAAGTGCCGCCATTACCGGATAGAAAAGAGGATATACCGCTGCTGGCCCAGCATTTTCTGGATATTTTTGCCGCTAAAAACCGCAAAGAGATTAAAGGGTTTACACCCGGGGCCATGGACAATCTGATCCGCTATCGCTGGCCGGGAAATGTCCGGGAATTGATGAACGCGGTCGAACGCGGTGTTGTTCTGGCACGAACGAATTATCTGGATGTCAGCGACTTTCCGTTTATGAAAAATACGATGCGTGAGGATGAGCGGGACTCGGCCGGTTCAGCTATGTCTGCCATGCAAGGGGATATGCCCCTTGAGGAAGTCGAAAAGGCTGCCATTTTATCCACGCTGCAGGCGGCCGGCGGCAACAAAAGTGAGGCGGCGCGCCGCCTAAGAATCACCCGCAAGACCCTGCATAAAAAGTTGAAAACCTATGGTGTGATGCCATAGAAACAGAGGACAGATTTCAGATGACAGAGGACAGAAAACAGAAGCCAGAATACAGAAGGTATAATTTGGAGGCCATGGAGTTGTGCCGTGGGTTTTCTGTTATCTGAACTCTGTCCTCTGCTTTCTGTCTCCAAAAATGTCGTCCTTTACTTGAATATTTGAGTCATTATTATATAGCATATTTCTGATACAGCAGTACGGATGGGAGGCGTTTGATGAGTGCCAATATTATTCATTGCACGGCTTGCGGAGTGGCCAACCGGATACCGGCCGAAAAAACCGGCATGGCCGCCAAATGCGGAAAATGCCAGGCCCTCCTGCCGACCGAACAAAAGAAAGCCGTCCCGGGTGAAGCCATCAAGATGCGCTGCACCGAATGCGGGACAAAGAATAAAATTCCGCCCGCTAAAATTGAGGCCGGGGCCAAATGCGGCAATTGCGGCGCTTCCCTAAAAACCGAGGAACTATTTGAACCCCAGCCGGTGATGCTCACCGACGGCAATTTTGAGGTCAAGGTGTTGAAGTCCCCGCTGCCGGTGCTGGTGTTTGCCTGGGCGCCCTGGTGCCCGACCTGCGGGACCGTCACGCCCATCATCGATGAATTTGCATCCCAGGCCAAGGGCAAAGTTCGGGTGGGCAAGATAAACATTGACGCCAACCCCATGCTGGCGAATAAGTACAATATCATGAGCGTGCCTTTTCTGTTTATTTTTGATAATGGTCAGATGAAAGAGAGCATACCCGGGGGGCTGCAGAAGCATGAGTTGATGTTAAAAATGTCCAAATACATATAGAGGTTTTGGATTGTTTCTAAAGACAAATTATAATGAACTCGGCAAATAAAAATAAGCAGATTGCAGACAAGATAATTGACATTCTGCGGAGTGGATTGACGATTAACAAGGGTACGCAGCACTATATCGATTCAACTTTTTCGAACCCGACCATCGCTGAGCTTGACGGGCTGCTGCAAAATGAATCCGGCTGTGAAACGGATTCGCTGATGGAGCTGCTCTTTTTCCCGGATGATTCCGTGCAGCTGCAATTGGAAAACCTGCTGGAAGATGCTCAGCTGCTGCAACAGGACGAACAGGCCATTCAGGCGCTGGTGTGCGACCAATCCCTTCAGACCCCTTTTTGCTTTCCTGACGGCAGAGGCACCTTGAAAATGGCGGTCAGCCCTGCCAGTGTAAACTCATTTATTGACCGCCTGAACTTATCACGGTCGCTGGATCCAAAAATCAGAGAGGCTATCGCCCGGCATGTCCGGCGCGCCCTTCAAACCCGCTGCCATGTCAGGTTCCGCAACGCCAAAGCGATCACCGCACCCCATAAAATTTCATTTTTGCAATCTTTTTTTGAAAATCTGAAAATCGAAGAAGATGAATTTTTTAAATATCTCGATTTTATATTAAACTTTCTGGGTGAGCTCAAAGGTAAAACGGATATTTTTCAGGAGTTGATGACCTATAAAAAGTTCTATTTTCAAGGCCTGCAAAAAGCGGCTAAATTAGATGTGCAGCTGTCAAAACACAATGTGGAAACCCTTTTGCTCGGCGGGACCCGGGTCGCCTATGTGGATAAGGCTGATGCGCATAAAAAGATCCGGATGATTGATCGAATCAGTCTGGCCGTTTTTGGCAAAACCGACTTTTTTGATTTGATGCCCGCGGACGAGCAATCTATTTCCCTGGAAAATAAGGACGATATTGACAAACTGATCAAAGAATTGGGTTAGGCACTTCGCCCTAATTGGAATAACCGAAGTATTTGCAGGTTTAGTTGATTTTGGAAACTCACAGGCTTGACATTAGGGGATCTATTATGAAATCGACCATCAAAATTTTTGGACGCCATACAACTGTTATGCTCGGTGTTCTGATGCTGATACTCTCAGGCGGGCAGGCGAATCTGGAAGCAGAAACTCAAAGTAGCGACCTTACGGTGGAACAGATTCTAGAACAGGTCGAAAACAAATACGCAAATTCGAAATTTAGCGCAGATTTTATCCAAAAGTCCACCATCAAAGCAATGGACATCACGGATCTGGCAAACGGCAGGGTTTATATCAAATACCCCGGCATGATGCGCTGGGAATATGAAAAACCGGAGCAACAAATCATTATTACTGATGCGGATAAGTTGTGGATCTACCGGCCCGAAGACAATCAGGTTATGACCGGCAAAGCACCCACCTTTTTTCGAGACGGCAAAGGCGCCAGTTTTCTGTCTGACATCCGCTTGATCCGGCAAAAATTTGATATCTCCCTGGAACAGGGCCCACCTGAGGAAAGTGACCTGTTTCATCACCTGGTGCTGAAACCGCGCGAAAAAACCCTGGACATTTCTGAGATCCGTCTGATGGTTTCCAAACAAACCTCTAATGTGCTGCAGATCATCACCCTAAATTTTTATGGCGATGAAACCCGCATCGATCTGGTTAATTTTGTCTTTGGTGGCAATCTGAATGATTCGCTATTCAGCTTCGAGATTCCGCAGGGTGTGGATGTACTGCAGATCGATGAGTAGGTTTCCATTTATAAATGGCCCTTTTTCCAATCAGCTGCGTTCTCCGCTTATCTGAAGCATAGCGCATGGGGCATAGGGCAAAGCGTTTTGATTGTTTTGGAATGTTTGTGTGAGTCTGTGTGGGTCTGTGGCCAATAATCAGATACTGTTGACGATTTCATCCGGGATGTCCGCGTTGGTATAAACCTTCTGGACATCGTCGCAGTCCTCCAGGGCCTCCATGAGCTTGACCATCTGTTCGGCTTCCGTGCCCTTCAAAAAGGTGGTGGATTGCGGCAGCATGGTCACTTCAGCCACGATATAGGGAATGGCGGCGGCGTCAATGGCCGTTTTAACAGCCTCAAAATCTTTGAGCGCGGTGATGACTTCAAAATTGCTGTCGTCCTCGCGAATATCTTCGGCTCCGGCATCTAGCGCTGCTTCCATCAAGGCTTCTTCATCCACCGCTTTATTTTCAACTGCGATGTAGCCTTTTTTATCGAACATCCAGGCCACGCAACCGCTTTCACCCATACTGCCGCCGGCCTTGCTGAATATATACCGAATATCGGCCACCGTTCGGTTTTTATTGTCGGTCAGGGATTCGATCAGAACGGCCGCTCCCCCGGGGCCGTAACCCTCATAGATGCTTTCTTCGTAGTTCACGCCCTCTAACTCGCCGGTGCCCTTTTTAATAGCGCGTTCGATATTGTCCTTGGGCATGTTTTCGCTTTTGGCGGCCTGAACGGCCGTTCTGAGACGCGCGTTGGCCTCCAGGTCTCCGCCCCCCATGCGGGCGGCAACCGTAATTTCTTTGATCAGTTTAGTAAAAATTTTTCCCCGTCTGGCATCTGTAGCGGCCTTTTTATGTTTGATGCTTGACCATTTGCTGTGACCCGACATAGTTCCTCCTGTGCTGGACAAGCCAACGCTAGTTTGTCTTTTGTTTTTACGCTTTGGCTTGTCCGATAAATTCAAAACCCGAAGCACGAAATGCGAAGCAAATCCTAAATCCAAATTTACCAATGTTCAAAACATCAGCCATATTCTATATTATCCCATCATGTTGAAAATTAAATATTTGTGTATTATCCCCTGAGTCCCATCCCCACAATGAAAATCTCCTTGCTTTCCTTGCGGCTGCTCCGGGGTTTAAAAATCCGATGGTTCCGGAATCGAATTCTAATGGATTCCGAAAATTCTTTAAATTCTTCGCCCTGGAAAATCTTGCATATAAACGACCCGCCCGGTTTCAAGGCCATTTCCGCAACATTCAGAGCCGCCTGACACAACTGAAACGACCGGGTCGCATCCAGCATTTTATTGCCAGTGGTTGCCGGTGCCATGTCGCTTAAGACGACATCAAAGTGGTTCAGCAATTCTTGCTTTTCAATCCAGGCCCGATCAATTGTCAGGACATCAGCCGTAAGTGTTTCCGCCTGCGGTGGCATTTTATGGGTAACCGCTTTGCGATCGATCCCCAGTATCCTGCCCTGTTTGCCGATCAGTTCGGCAGCATAGAGCATCCAGGAACCCGGCGAGCAACCAAGATCGAGAACCCGGTCGCCTTTTTTGATTAGCCGATATTTTTTTTGGGCCTCTTTTAACTTGTACACCGATCTGGCCGGATACTGTTCCTGCCTGGCCCGCTCTGAATAGTGATCCTTCCAACGCTGATTTTTTTTTGAGACGCGCTTCATTATTTCTGGTTGAATGTTAACATTCAGAAAATTTACCACGAAGATCACAAAGGACACATAATGAAAAAATTTTACTTTAATTTTCGTGCTTCTTCGTGCTCTTTGTGGTGAAATAGCGCATATCAAAAAAGCATTTCCACTGCTTCGGAAACGGTTTTTATCCCGGTCACTTCGATCCCGTCCACCGTGCGAATGCGCTTAATATTTCCGTTCGGCACCAGACAGCGTTTAAAACCCATTTTTTTCACTTCGGCCACCCGGGTATCAACCTGCCCGATGGCCCTGACTTCACCGGTGAGACCCACCTCTCCCAGAACCACGGTAGCGTGCGCAATGGGTTTGTCCAAAAAACTGGATGCGATCGCCGCAACAATCGCCATATCCACCGCCGGCTCGACCACCTTGACCCCGCCGGCCACATTCATGAAAATATCATATCCCATCAGGTGCATGCCGAGTTGTTTCTCCATAACCGCCGCCAGCAGGGCGACCCGATTGGGGTCCAGCCCCAGAATGGTCCGCCGGGGCGTACCAAAGCTGGTGCTGCTGGCCAGGGCCTGCAGTTCAACCAGAATCGGTCGTGTGCCTTCCATGCTGGCGGTAACGGCAGATCCGGGCGCATTCGCAGGCCGCTCGGATAAAAAGACTGCCGACGGGTTTGCAACCTCGTCCAATCCCTGATCTTTCATTTCGAAAACCCCGATTTCGTTGGTGGAGCCAAATCGGTTTTTTACGGCACGCAGGATCCGAAAGATGTGATTACGGTCTCCCTCAAAATACAAAACCGTATCGACCATATGTTCCAGGAGTTTGGGGCCGGCAATGGCACCATCTTTGGTCACATGACCGACCAGAAAAGTGGGTATTCCGGTCTTTTTGGCCATCAGCATCAAGCGGACCGCCGCTTCCCGCACCTGACTGACGCTTCCGGGGGCTGAGGTGAGTTCGGCGTTGTACATGGTTTGAATCGAATCAATGACCACAACCCGGGGCGGTTCGGATTGGATGGTCGCCAGGATTGCATCCATATCGACTTCCGACACCACCATCAATTTGGATGAAACCGTCTCCAACCGCTGACTGCGCAATCGAATCTGTTGCTGGGATTCTTCACCGGATACGTACAGAACCCTGTGGCCCTGATTTGCAAGCCCGAATAACACCTGCAGCATCAGTGTTGATTTGCCGATTCCGGGATCTCCGCCGATCAATATCAGGGTTCCGGGCACCAGACCGCCACCGAGCGCCCGGTCAAATTCCTGGATATCGGTTAAGAGGCGGCTTCCCTTTTCCAGCTCAATTGAGTCGATGGCCACGGGTGTGGAATGCGGGCTTAAATGCGTGCGGCCGGCATCTCTCAAAGACATGGCTGTCGATCGCTCCTCGACAATGGAATCCCAGGTGCCGCAGTCCGGGCACTTGCCCATCCATCTGGGGGTCTGGTAACCGCAGGCCTGGCAGCAATAGATAATTTTGGCGCCTTTTTTCACAATAGAAATAGACCGCTAAATGTGTTATATTCAATAAAAAACTAAATAACATGGGATATCAATGCAATCAAGCGGGTTCTATCCATTGAAATGAACGCGAATTTTTGTAACTCAAGATCTCAGCGGGAGTATTTACGATGCGAAATAGTTTTAAACGGGACACAAGATGGATACGCCTCACAGCCAGCCTGTTGGTCGCCGGATTTTTCGTTTTTACCGAAACCGGGGCAACCGTTGAAACCCACAGTCAGCCATTTTCGTCTGTTCAAAAACAATTGATCGCCGACGGCTTTGAACCGGTTAAAATAAAGCAGCTTTACAGCCGGCCGCAAGTATCCTTCGAAGCCGATGGCGTCATACTGCTTTTTACCTATAAAGAAGCCCAGGTGAATTACGGCCAATTCACAAATGAGTGGTCCATAAGCAAAGCCAAGCAGTATCTTCAGAAAAATGAAACCGATTTAGCGCGTATTGAAAAAGAATACGGTGTCGATAAAAAGGTCATTACTGCAATTTTACTGGTTGAGACCGGGCTGGGCGCTTCGGTGGGAACGCGCTCAACCTTAAACACGCTTTCCACCATGGCGGCTTTGAAAGACCCGATGGTTCGCAACAAGCTATGGGACTTAATCCCGGATTCAAAAAAAATATCCAGAAAAAAATTTGAAAAGAAGGCATCCTCACGATCAAAGTGGGCTTATAAAGAACTCAAAGCCTTCTTAGAATACACCAGCCGCGAAGGATTTGATCCGACATCGATTCCCGGCTCTTTTGCCGGTGCGATGGGCGTTGCCCAATTTATGCCTACAAGCATTCTGGCTTACGGCAAAGACGGGAACAACGACGGGATGGTGGATATGCTCAACCACGCCGACTCGATGGCCAGTATTGCCAACTATCTCAAAAGCCACGGCTGGCGTCCGGGGCAAAACCGCAAAAAGGCCGAAAAAATCATCTATCATTATAACCACAGCAGCTATTACGTCGACACCATACTAAAAATTTCCAGCCGCCTAAAAACTTAATACATTGATGTTGTACGAGTCGATAAGATGACGTTAAAACTGCTCGGCATATTTTTGGCCTTATGTATCCCTTTTTTTATCGCCACCGTATGGGCCATCATCGATGTGGCTCAAAAAGATTTTGGCACCGCCGGAAAAAAGGCGCAGTGGTGGATTATTGCTTCGGTGCCCTTTGTTGGGTTTATCATCTATCTTTTTTTTGGATTCCGTAAGGGGAAAAAACAGACGGGCACAATTTAGCTTTCGGAAGCCCCTGGCTTCTGGTTTCCGGCTACTCGCTGCTGGTTTCTTGTTGTGTTTGTCTTTGAAAGTCAGAAACAAGCTGCAAGTGACCAGGAGCCTATAAATATCGTTTGACAAAAATATATTTATTTGAATATTTAATTGCCATCGCAATTAAATGGTCCCATCGTCTAGTGGTTAGGACGTCGGCCTCTCACGCCGGTAACGGGGGTTCGAATCCCCCTGGGATCACCATAATAATATCAAGGGATT
>Ga0265306_10000315_pt1 | contig 22676 bp, 22 predicted proteins | sample Helome_3_FD_192493 | JGI IMG/M metagenome (GOLD analysis project Ga0265306, IMG submission 192493) | Marine sediment microbial communities from subtidal zone of North Sea - Hel_20160420 (Illumina Assembly) | ecosystem: Environmental > Aquatic > Marine > Subtidal zone > Sediment ... | reverse complement strand
ATCGATGTAGCAACCCTGACCGGCGCCTGCGTGGTCGCCCTCGGACACCATGCAACCGGGCTGATAAGCAATGATGATGAACTGGCCGAAGCGTTGCTCCAGGCGGGTGATTCCATCGTTGACCGGGCCTGGAGACTGCCGCTTTGGGAGGAGTATCAGTCCCAACTCGACACGCCATTTGCAGACATGAAAAATGTTGGCGGCATGTCAGCCGGAGTTTTGACAGCAGGCTGTTTTCTGTCACGTTTTGCCGAAGACCAGCGCTGGGCTCATCTCGATGTCGCAGGCTCTGCGTGGAAATGGGGCAGCAATGACGGAGCCACCGGCCGGCCGGCCGGGCTGCTGGCCCAGTTCCTGTTGAACAAGGCCGGGTAACCCACATGGGCAGTGCTTGCCAGGTCGATTTTTACGTACTGGCCAGCCCTGCCCAGTCAGCGCATCAGCTTGTCTGCCGGTTGGCGATGATGGCCTGGGAGCAAGGTCATCGGGTAGCTGTCGTTGCGACTGACCAGGACGAGGCGAAATCACTGGATGAAACCATGTGGGATTTTCCCGCCGGGCGATTTCTCCCGCATCAAAGGGGGACAACGCCCGCCAATACGCCGATCAGTATCGACGTGAGCGGCATGGACATTCCGCCTGATCGCGACGTGGTGATCAACCTGGCTGACACAGCAGTACCTGAACCTGCCCGATTCAGCCGCTTGCTTGAAATTGTTCCGGGCGCTGAACAGAAAAGACTGGCCTCGCGCGAGAAGTTTCGTGAATACAGGAAACTGGGACTCAGCCCAGCCAGTCACACGATCGGAAAATAACGAACCCTATGGATAAGAGCTACAACCCCGTCGATATTGAGCAACGCTGGTACAGCGAGTGGGAAGACAAGTCCTATTTCAAACCTGCCGGTGGCAGCCACCCCTATTGCATCATGTTGCCGCCGCCAAATGTAACCGGCAGCCTCCATATGGGCCACGCGTTCCAGGACACCATCATGGACACCTTGACGCGCTGGCAGCGCATGAAAGGCGCGGACACGCTCTGGCAACCGGGAACGGATCACGCCGGAATCGCCACCCAAATGGTGGTTGAGCGACAACTCCTGGCCGAAGGCAAATCACGGCACGAACTGGGCCGGGACAAGTTCATCGAAGCGGTCTGGGACTGGAAAGAGCATTCAGGCGATACCATCGGCAGGCAAATGCGCAGGCTGGGAACGTCAGTTGACTGGTCCAGACATCGCTTCACCATGGATGAGGATTTATCAGCCGCCGTCCAACTGGAATTCATTACACTGTACGAAGAAGGCCTGATTTACCGGGGGAAACGACTGGTTAACTGGGATCCTGTGCTACACACCGCCCTGTCCGATCTCGAAGTCATTTCAGACGAAGAAAATGGCCATATGTGGCATATACGTTATCCACGTAAAGACGGTAGTGGCCACCTGGTAGTAGCAACTACACGCCCGGAAACATTGCTTGGCGATACGGCCGTTGCCGTACATCCGGATGACGAACGTTACTCAGACCTGGTTGGGCAGGAACTGGAACTGCCGTTGACAGGCCGCACCATTCCAGTCATTGCCGATGACTATGTGGATTCAGAATTTGGCTCCGGTTGCGTAAAAATCACACCGGCGCACGATTTCAACGATTACGACATCGGCAAGCGGCACAGCCTGCCATTGATCAACGTGCTCGACATCAATGCCTGCCTCAATGAAAACGCCCCCGAAGCCTATCGAGGGCTGGACCGGTTCGAAGCCCGCAAACGAATCGTCGAAGACCTCGACAAACTGGGCCTGCTGGAAAGAATCGATGATCACTCCCTGATGATTCCCCGCGGTGACCGTTCACATGCCGTGGTCGAGCCTTACCTTACCGATCAGTGGTACGTGAAAATTGGACCTCTGGCCAAACCTGCCATCGAGGCGGTGGAAGACGGGCGCATCAATTTTGTGCCGGCCAACTGGAACAAGACTTACTTTGACTGGATGCACCGCATCGAAGACTGGTGCATCAGCCGCCAGCTCTGGTGGGGACACCGCATTCCGGCCTGGTACGACGCGGATGGCAACATTCACGTCGGCACCAGCGAAGAAGATGCACGCCTGCGCTCAGGCCTTGCTGATGACATAGCGCTCAAACAGGATGAGGACGTTCTCGATACCTGGTTTTCTTCCGCACTCTGGCCTTTCTCAACACTGGGCTGGCCCGAGCAAACCGAGGACCTGAGCCGGTTTTATCCCACCAGCGTATTGGTCACCGGTTTCGATATCATTTTCTTCTGGGTTGCCCGAATGATCATGATGGGCATGAAGTTGATGGACGACGTCCCGTTCAGAACGGTTTACATTCACGGCCTGATCCGCGATGGACACGGCCAGAAAATGTCCAAATCAAAAGGCAACGTGCTGGACCCAATTGACCTTATCGATGGTGTGGAGCTGGAGCAACTGATCAGGAAAAGAACCACCGGACTGATGCAGCCGCAAATGGCTCCCGCCATTGAAAAGGCGACGCGGCAGGAATTTCCAGATGGCATAGCGCCGTTCGGCACGGACGCGCTGCGTTTTACATTCGCCGCACTCGCCACAACAGGACGCGATATCCGGTTTGACCTGGGCAGAATCGAAGGCTACCGGAATTTCTGTAACAAGTTATGGAATGCAGCCCGCTTTGTCCTTATGCAAACAGAAGGCAAACCGGTAGCAAGAGTTGCTGACCCCGGCTTGATCGACCGCTGGATTGTATCCCGCATGAACCGGATGATCAGCGAAGTAGAAGAGCATTTCGGAGATTACCGCCTCGACCTCGCAGCCCAGGCACTGTACGAGTTTATCTGGAATGAATACTGTGACTGGTACCTGGAGTTTGCCAAAGCCACACTGCAAAACGGTAGCGAAGACGAACAGGCCACCACCCGCAATACCCTGCTCACGGTGCTGGAGACCTGTCTGAGGACTCTTCACCCCATCATGCCTTTCATCACGGAGGAAATCTGGCAACGGGTGAAAAAACCGCTGGCTATTGAAGGTGACACTATCATGCTCCAGCCATTCCCCGTAGCGGAGCCGTTTGATGAAGCGGCGGAATCTGATGTTGACTGGATAAGAAACGTCATTCAGGGCATCAGGCGGATTCGATCCGAGCTGAACCTGAAACCATCCAGGGGGCTGGACGTATTATTCCAGGGCGGGGACGGTAGCGACCAGCTGCGACAGGAACAATTCGCAACCGTCCTGTCCCAGCTTGCACGCATCCAGTCGGCCAGTTGGGTTGACGCCAGCGCGGATACGGCACAGTGTGCTGTGGCCCTGGTGGGTGATTTGAAAATCCTGATACCACTCAAGGGTCTGGTAGACATTGAAGAAGAACTGGCCCGCCTGGGCAAGCAACTTGAGAAGGAAAATACTGAGCTGCGCAAATCCGAGGGCAAACTGGGCAACAGCAGATTCGTTGAAAATGCACCTCAAGCGGTTGTGGACCAGGAGCGTGAGCGGCTTGCTGCGCACCAGGTGGCAGTTGAAAGCCTGCATGAACAAATCCGTCAACTGGAAGCCCTGAGGGAATAAGGTGCTGACGCGCGGCTTGGGGCTTTTCCCGGGGCTATTCCTGGGGCTATTCCAGGTCGATTTTCATCACCAGGGCACTTTCCCGGCCCTGGTCGGACCGGTAGTAATCAGGCCGCTCACCGACCACCCTGAACCCGTTTTTTCGATAGAGTTTGATTCCGGATGGGTTACTGGGCCGGACTTCCAAAAATATGCAAAAGCACTGCTGCTGCTGGGCCAGCCTGATCACATGGTCGAGCAGAATGCTCCCATATCCCTGCCGGTGATGCCCAGGGGCAATACAAAGATTCAACAGGTGATTTTCTCCTGCCGCGTGGGTCTGGATGCTATAGCCAATCAGGTCTGAACCCGCCTGCAGACCCCAGCAATCATATCCAACCCGAATGCAATCAGCGAAAATCCCGCGGGTCCACGGATAAGGATAGGCAGCCCGTTCAATCTCGATCAAGCGATCCAGGTCATCCGCATTCAGGCGACGCACGACGGAGTGGACCGAGGACGGGTTGGCGATCATCTGTCTAAAAAGCGTATCAATTGAGGCTGGTGACGGCTAGCTGTTCCCAGAACGCCTGCTTGGCGCTGCCCCGGACAGCCAGTTGATCGAGGCTTTGTGTCACCAGGATTCTGGCTGAACCCATAACAGGCGGTGCATTACCCTTGAATACCCTGCCAGCCAGCGCGTGGCCAAACACGATCACCCGGGTAAACAGATGTTGGCCAATGGCCTGTTCCAGGGAAGCGCTTTGCGCTGTGCCTGCTGGCTCCGGCCAGGCCCAGACAACGGCATGCCCCAGAGCCCTGGCAATATCTCCCGCTATCCGGTTAGCCGTTTCGTCCGGCTCCTGGCAAAGCAACAGCGTATCTCCATCACCCGGCTGGAATACCAGGCGATCGGGCTGCGGTGGTGGCGGCTTTAGCGCCCAGACATCCAGTCCCATGGCATCCAGATAAGCGCGGCGGCGGGACTCTATCATGTCTCCGAATCTTCCCCTGGAGGGGGTTCAGCTTTTTTTGCCTGGCGCCTGCTTCTGCGGTTTTTCCATTGCTGACGGCCCAGCACGGTCATCACCAGACCGGAAGACACATAGATAATTCCAATGACCATCAGCACGCTCGGTGGATCGGCAGCCAGCAATACGAAGACCAGAACGACAAGAAACAGGAAACCGATAGGTATCCGGTCGCCCGTGGGCCAGGATTTACCACTGAAATATCGAACACGGGAAAACATCAACAAACCCAGCGTGACGGTTTCGAACCACAACAGCCAGCGGACCGATTCGCCGGAAACTCCCTGGTCGGCAAAAAACCAGATAGTGGCTACCAAAGTGCCCGCAGCAGCGGGCGAGGCCAGGCCCTGGAAATAGCTCTTGTCTCCGGAAGAAGCCTGGGTATTGAATCGCGCCAGCCGCAAAGCCGCACAGGCAGCAAAAAGAAAAGCAGCCAGCCAGCCCAGTTTGCCAGCAAACGGGCTGATATCACTCATACTTGACAGCGACCAGTTAAATGCGAGCAAAGCCGGCGCCAGGCCAAATGAAATCAAGTCGGAAAGGCTGTCGTACTGAACCCCAAATTCACTTTGTGTGTTGGTTAGCCGGGCGACCCTGCCATCAAGGCCGTCGAGCACTCCTGCCACGACAACCGCCACGGCCCCTGCGATGAAATGGCCGTTTATGCCGGAAATGATGGAGTAAAACCCGGCGAACATCGCGCCGGTCGTCAGCGCATTGGGCAACAAAAACACGCCCTTATGAACCTTTTTCTCACCCGGCGCCATGCCAATTCCTCTGGTTAATCAAGCTGAAATGATAGCACCTGGGTGCCAGTCAAATAAGACAGTTTCGAGCGTCTATGTTATAAGAAAAGCTGGTTCATAGCAGGGATTGCCCATGAAACTGAAGAATCGACTAAATATTGTGTGCGTACTGGCACTGATATTTGCCTGTGCCAGCGGCACCAGTGCCCTTGCCACTGAGGTTTTTACCTGGACGGACAAAGACGGCATCGTTCACTACAGCGACCTGCCCTCTGATTCGGCGGAAGTCCTGGAAATTGACGTCCCGCAAGTCTACAAGCCCGGTACCGTGGAGCTTGCAAAACCAAGCTCTGAAGTCCAGGCAGAGTCCGAAGACCCCCCCTTGTCGGCTGCCCAGCAGAGGCGGGAGCGCTTAGCAAAAGAACGTGAAGAGCGCAGGGAAGCGAAGGCGGAAACAAAACAAATGTGCGCCCGGCACCGGCAACGCCTGGAGCAGATGGAGCCCGCCCGCCGGGTTTTCTATACCGACGAGTCTGGCGAATATGTACGCATGGATGACGATCAGCGCATGGAACTGATCAAAGAAGACAAGGACTATATCGCTAAAAATTGCAAGTAATCCTGCCTGCATACAGGTAAAATTGCTGGTTTGACCAAACAGAACCCGGACGGATGAGAACCAGCAAATTCCACATCATGACGACCCGCGAAACCCCCGCGGATGCGGAGATCGTCAGCCATCAGCTCATGCTGCGCAGCGGCATGGTCCGCAAACTTACGGCTGGTATTTACAGCTGGTCCCCACTCGGCTGGCGGGTCCTGAAGAAAGTCGAACAGATTGTGCGTGAAGAAATGGACCGGGCAGGCTACCTGGAAATGCTGATGCCAGCCGTACAACCGGCTGAACTCTGGAAAGAAACCGGACGCTGGGAGGACTTTGGCGGCCAGTTGCTCAAAATTCATGATCGTGCTGGACGCGATTATGTCTTCGGCCCGACCCACGAGGAGGTCATCACTGACCTGGCCAGAAATGAGCTGCGCAGTTATAAACAGCTGCCGGTCACGTTTTACCAGATTCAGACCAAGTTCCGCGACGAGATCAGGCCCCGGTTCGGTGTGATGCGGGCACGTGAATTCCTGATGAAAGATGCGTATTCGTTTCACATAGATGAAACCAGCCTGGACGAAACGTATTGGCAGATGTATGACGTTTATACGCGCATCTTCGAACGTGCGGGCCTGCGCTTCCGGGCGGTCCGTGCAGATTCCGGCGCGATCGGAGGAAGCCAGTCCCACGAATTCCACGTGCTGGCGGATTCCGGAGAAGACCAGATTGCATTTTCGACCGGGTCAGATTTCGCCGCCAATGTTGAACTCGCCGAAGCCGTTGCTCCAGCGGGTGAAGTGGCTGCGCCCGCCGAACAGCTACGCCTGGTTGACACGCCCGACGCCCATACCATCAATGAACTGGTAGAACAGTTTGACGTTGCGGTGGAAAAGACCGTTAAAACGCTGGTCGTTGAAGCCACTGAAGAGTCCGGTGCAAACTTCGTTGCCCTGTTGGTGCGCGGAGATCACTCGCTGAATGAGTTCAAGGCAGCAAAGCTGCCGCAGGTTGCAGCGCCGGTTCGCTTTGCTACCGATGAAGAAATCCAATCCGCCGTTGGGGCAGGTCCTGGTTCACTGGGGCCGGTCAAGCTGGATATCCCCTGCATCATCGACCGCAGTGTTGCCGTATTATCTGACTTCACAGCGGGCGCCAACCAGGATGACAAGCATTACTTTGGCATCAACTGGGGGCGTGATGTTGAGTTACCCCCGCAGGCGGATTTACGCAGCGTGGTTGAAGGCGATCCCAGCCCCGACGGAAAAGGAACTATCCAGCTGGCCAGGGGTATCGAGGTGGGCCATATCTTCCAGTTGGGCACCAAGTATTCGGAAGCCATGAATGCCGTGGTGTTGGGTGAAGACGGAAAATCTCACGTTATGCCAATGGGCTGTTATGGAATTGGCGTCTCGCGCATCGTCGCGGCCGCGATAGAACAGAACCATGATGAAAACGGCATCTGCTGGCCTGAACCCATCGCACCTTTCCAGGTGGCCATCCTGCCCATGAACGCGAAAAAATCCCACCGGGTAAAGGAAGCAGCCGAGCAGTTGTATGCAGATCTGCAGGCGGCCGGCGTTGAAGTCATTCTGGATGACCGCAACGTACGCCCTGGTGTGATGTTCAACGATATGGAACTGATCGGCATTCCGCACCGGGTGGTGATCGGCGAGCGCGGTCTTGACCAGGGCGTTCTGGAGTACCGCAAAAGAACCGATAGCGAGAACGGCGAAATCCCTGTGGAGGGCGCCGTGGCTGCCATTCTGGAACGCCTGTCGTAAGAGATCAGGCTGCTGGCCTGGGCGTCATCTCGAAATTCAATTCGCCCACGGTATCGATTGCGGCGTGTACGCGGTCACCCGGTTGTAACGCCGCAACGCCTGCCGGCGTGCCGGTAAAAATCAAATCACCGGGTTTTAACTCAAAATAGCGGGACAACTCTGAAATGATTTCCGGCACCGACCAGGTCATATCGCCGATGTTTCCGGCCTGGCGCAGTTCGCCGTTCACACTAAGCGAGATTGCAGAACTCAACGGATGACCACTGTCCGCAACCGGCCGGATCCTGGAAATGGGCGCTGAACGGTCAAAACCCTTTGCCGTGGTCCATGGGCGGCCCTGTTTCTTTGCTGCCGCCTGCAGGTCCCGGCGTGTTAAATCGACCCCAACCGCATAACCAAACACTGCAGAAAGTGAAGACTCGAGTGACAAATTATGGCCTCCGCAGGCCAGCGCGATGACCAGTTCAACTTCATGATGAAGGTTGTTTGTCATCGGCGGGTACGGAATCTCCGGGTCACTACAGATGGCATCTGGTGGTTTCGAGAAGAAAAAAGGCGGCTCGCGCAGTGATTCGCCCATTTCCCGCGCATGCTCGCGGTAGTTGCGGCCGACACAATAAATCCGGTGAACCGGGAACAGGCCAGCCTGGCCTTCCAGCGGCAGGCAAACGGCTGTAGGTGCCCTGATTACCCATAGGGGTCCGGTTGCAGACCCGGTCATCCCAGTTTTTTGATCCCGGTTGCTGCCCTGATCCTGGCCAGGAAAGGGGTCGCGAAAGCTCGTGCCCTGGCGGCGCCTTCCAGCAATTCCTGCTCGATATGCTCCGGTTCGGCTATCAGCGCATCGTAGCGCTCGCGGGCCTGGATCAGTTCATCGTTGATCAATTCAAAAGTCTTCTGCTTGGCCTGGCCCCAGGCGATGCCTTCCTGGTAAGCCCGGCGCATGCTCGCCCTTTGCTCCGCCGAGGCAAACGCCGCGTAGATTGAAAATAATGTTGATTCATCGGGGTCCTTGGGTTCGCCCGGTTCCAGCGAATTGGTGACGATTCTCATGATCGCTTTTCGCAACTGTTTTTCGGGCAGCCACAGAGGGATGGTATTGTTGTAACTCTTCGACATTTTACGGCCATCCTTACCCGGCAAAACGGCAACATGTTCATCGACGACGGCTTCGGGCAGGCGAAAAAGCTCCCCGTAGTGGTGGTTGAAACGCTGGGCAATGTCCCTCGCCATTTCCAGATGCTGAACCTGGTCCTTGCCCACAGGAACGTGCGTAGCGTTGAACATCAATATGTCTGCCGCCATCAAAACCGGGTAGCTGAACAGGCCCATGGTAATGGCAAAATCCTGATCTTCACCGGCATCTACGTTTTCCTGCACCGCTGCTTTGTAGGCGTGAGCCCTGTTCATCAGGCCCTTGGCGGTTGAGCAGGTCAAAATCCAGGTAAGCTCCGGAATTTCCGGCACGTCAGACTGGCGGTAAAAAACAGCCCGCCTGGTATCGAGCCCCAACGCCAGCCAGGTGGCCGCAATTTCCAGGGTGGATTGCCGCATGCGGTCCGGATCCTGATTTTTCACCAGGGCGTGGTAATCCGCCAGGAAGTAGTAGGACTGGACATCCTCCTCATGGCTGGCCAGGACACAGGGCTTGATGGCGCCCACATAATTGCCGAGATGAGGCGTGCCTGTGGTAGTGATGCCCGTCAGGACCGTTCGCTTGCTCATAGGATTTTTTTCTGCTGGTTCAACTGGATGCAGTATTTTACGGGATAGGGATGATTGCTGTATATACGCCAGGCCTGCTTCAGTGGTTGCCGCCAGCTTTCCCTGGACAGCGCTCAAGGTCGTTGCCTTTGAGCTTTGCAGAGCCGGAGCCACCCGACAAGCCCCTGATGCACGCAACCATGTCGGGCGAACTCTTGCGCAGGGAACGGCTCACCATGAAGTCCGGGGCGGCAATTTCAGGTTTTACACGGATTTCGTAATCCAGCAACAGGCCGTGCGCAGTCTCGGTAAGCTGCCAGCTTCCTTCCATGGCTTTGAGATTTCCCTTGACCAGGCTGAAGTTGATTGCGCGGTGCGGTTCGCGCAAGGACTCGTAGATCATATCCAGGGTCGGAGCCAGCCATCCCTGCTTTGTGATCTGGTGCAACAGGGCCCGCTTTGCGCTGTCTTCGAGCACCTCGCAGCTGATCAGGCCATCGACAAATACAAAAGACCGGGGACAGGACACTATGACATCCCAAACAGCCTTTGCCGGCGCCTGGGCAAGAGCCTGAACCCGGACTGTCCCGCCGGGTTTTTCCGAATGTGATTCCAACACCAGGACCTTGCCATCGATCAGCTTCTCGAGGTTGCTGGAGTCCGGCATTTCGGCGGCCACAAGTACGCCGTGGAACAGGCACAGGGTCGGGATAAGGATTAGGCAGCGTTTCATCGAAGCAACAGTATAATAGGCCGATGAACTTTCGTGCTCTCCAATACTTCGTCAAGCTTGCAGACCTGCGCCATTTCAGCAAGGCTGCCGAGGCCTGCTTTGTCAGCCAGCCAACATTGAGCACTCAAATAAAAAAGCTGGAAGACGAACTGGGCGTGCAACTGGTAGAGCGCTCCCCCAAAAACATCATGCTCACCCCGGTCGGAGTGGAGATTGCTGACCGGGCCAGGCTGGTGCTCAGCGATATTGACCAGATGAGAGCGGTAGCACGACGCAGTGGCAACCCGGCTGAAGGTGTACTGCGCCTCGGTTTGTTTCCGACACTGGCGCCCTACTTTCTGCCACACGTGGTGCCGGCACTGCGCCGCAAATACCCTGATCTTCGGCTGCAACTGGCCGAGGAAAAAACCGACAACATCCTGCGCATGTTGCGACAGGGGGAGTTGGATGCCGCCCTGCTGGCCCTGCCAATCAACGACGACGGCCTGGAGCTGGAAGTGCTGTTCGAGGAGCCCTTTGTACTGGCCTTGCCAGGCCACCACCCACTGGCCTCCCAACTTCATATAACAATGGATGATTTGAATGGTGCAGAACTGTTATTGCTGGAAGAAGGTCATTGTCTGCGCGATCATGCACTTGAAGTCTGTGCCCTGGCGGATGCACATGAACGCGTGGATTTTCATGCTACCAGTATGGAAACGCTGCGCCAGATGGTCGCCGCCGACGTGGGCATTACGCTGATGCCCATGCTGGCCGTCAAACCGCCCATCGCAGCCACCGGAAACGTCACGATCCGATACTTCGAAAAACCGGCGCCCAGCCGGACCATTGCCCTGGTCTGGCGCGGCAGCTCGGCGCTTTCCTCTTTCTTGCAGGAAATGGCGGCCTGCCTTAAAGACTTACCGCCTGATTTGCTGGAGCCTTAGTACTCCAGTCCTTCCAGCAATTCCTGGCCCTCGTCCGGGCCTTCAGGAATATCCGCAAACAATGGCGTGGACAGGTATCGTTCGCCCGTATCCGGAAGCATGGCCAGAATGACAGCTCCGGATTCGGCCTGTTGCGCTACTTTGAGTGCCGCCGCAAATGTGCCGCCGGCGGAAATGCCACAGAAAATACCTTCGTTTACCGCCAGTGCCTGTGAGGTGCTGATCGATTCGTCATCGGTTACGGGAATGTTTTGATGCGCGACAGAGCGATCAAGCGCTGCAGGGATGAAATCCGGTGTCCAGCCCTGGATCTTATGCGGCTGCCACTCGTTTCCTTCCAGCAGTGAGGCGCCTGCCGGCTCAGTGGATATGATCCTGACCTCCGGCCGGGCCAGCCTGATCATCTGGCCTGCGCCGGTAATGGTTCCGCCGGTGCCATAACCACTGACATAGTAATCCAGCCGCCGGTCTGCAAAATCGCTGAGAATTTCTGGACCCGTGGTATTGCGGTGGAAAGCAGGGTTGGCCTCATTTTCGAATTGCTGGGTCATGAACCAGCCGTGCTTTGCGGCCAGAGCTTCCGTTACCCGGACCATGCCGGTTGCACGCAGGGCCGGTGGCGTCAGCACAACCGTGGCGCCCATAAAACGCATCAGGCGACGCCGTTCTATCGAGAACGATTCTGCCATCACGGAAACAAAAGGATAGCCACGCACGGCGCAAACCATGGCCAGTGCGATGCCGGTATTCCCGGAAGTCGCTTCAATAACCGTCTGGCCGGGTTTAAGCACACCGCGCTTTTCAGCATCGAGTATGATGCCGAGCGCGAGCCGGTCTTTCACTGAGCTCATCGGGTTGAATGCTTCTACCTTGACGTACATCTCGACCCCTGCAGGAGCGAGTTTCTGGATTTTGATTACTGGGGTATTGCCGATAGTCTCAAGAATATTATTGTAGATCATGTTTGAATCCTCGCGTATTTACTGTTTGCGGCTACGGGTGGAGCAGATCTGTCAGGCTCGATCCACGAGCCAGGGCAGGTGCGTTTCGATTCCGTCCCGTAGCCCTTTTTATGAATGCTTCCTTAGCGGCCCAGCTACCGGAAATCAAACCCATCCCAAGACGTCGCAGTGGAGCCAGCTCTTCAGGAATAAACAGGCCACGAATTCCGTGCATGCCCCGGGCCATTATTTCCGCTTCCGAGCGGCGCCATCTTGCATATTTTTCAAGTACCTTTTCACTGGCAATTTGCAGCCCGGCTTTGCGTGCACCGACCAGAACCTCAACCAGCCCCGCTGCATCCAGCAAGCCCAGGTTGACACCCTGGCCAGCCAGAGGGTGCACCGCATGAGCAGCATCACCGATCAGAACGGCTCGCTTTGCCATATAAGACTTGCTCAACCGCATCGTCAACGGAAAAGCTGCACGCGGCCCACAGGCAAGTGGCTGGTCAGGCCAGTGGTATTCTCCGCCGGCGACGGCATTTCCCAATTCAGCCAGGAAAGCCTCATCATCAAGTTCCAGCAGGCGCAGCGCATCAGCCTCGGGTAATGACCAGACGATCGAAGATGACCCATCCTCCAGTGGAAGAAACGCCACCGGACCGCCTTCAAGGAACCGCTGCCAGGCCACTCCCGGGTTCGGCGACTTTGTCTCTACAACTGAAACCAGCCCTTGCTGGCCATACTCCCAGTGATCCTGGCTTATTCCCAGCATAGTACGTATGCAGGAGTTTATCCCGTCCGCGGCGACCAGCAAACTGCATTTCAACATTTCGCCGCTGGCCAGGCTCAATAGCTGGCCGCTGTTATCAGTTTGCAGAGCATTGACCCGATCCGGACAAAACAACTCCACCCCACCCATCGCCAGCAGAGATTGCCACAAGGACCACTGGACCAGGTCGTTTTCCACGATCGTACCCAGCTGCTCGAGACCAAACTCTACGGCATCGAACTCCAGAATAGTGCTCTCATCACGGTCTTCCACTCTCATCCGGCGGTAAGGTGAATGGCGCTGCCGCTGAATCTGCCGCCACGCACCGGCTTCTGCCAGTATGTCGGCAGATCCCGGCGAAAAGGCGGACACTCTCAACCCGACCGCCTGGGTAATATCAAAAGGCGCTGGCTCATTCTGTTCAACCACCGCCACCGAAAAACCTGACCTCACCAGCAACGAAGCTGCGGCGGCACCCACCATTCCGGCACCTACTACGACAATATCGAACACTTGTTGAGTGCCTGTCTCATTCATAATGATTCACCCGTCGCCAGTCGCGGATTGCGGCCCCGGTAACCCATCGACCTGACCGCCAACTGGCGGCGCAGCGAAGGCACAAAAGCATGAGCGAGCAGACCGATCGTACGGGCAGTTGCAGCCAGTGGCGTCGGGTTTGAGTAGATGCGGGCCAACCCATCGGAATAGGCGATCGTCGCATTGTGATCCGGTTTTCGCCATTTACTGTATTGATTCAACAGCTCGGTGCTGCCGAAATCAGCCGGTTGCTTGCGAGATTCATCGGCCAACAGCTCAGCCAGGACCGCAACATCCCGCAAACCAAGATTAAAACCCTGGGCTCCAACCGGATGAATGGCATGAGCCGCGTTCCCCAGGATCACAGCGCGTGGTCTGATGTCCTCATGCGCCCTGACCAGGCGAAGAGGGTAACTGCTGCGTCTGCCAATTTTCAGGAAGCGGCCCAGGCGATTGCCAAAACGCTGCTGAGCCAGGCTGAGAAATTTTTCAGCGGGCATCTCCATCATTTCCGCCACATGCTCCGACGAGACACACCAGATTAGCCCGCACCGCCCCTGCACGTGCGGCATAACCGCGAAAGGTCCGCTACGGGTGAAAAACTCGAATGCCCTGCCCCGGTGATCATGCTCCGGGGTTATATTGCAGATCACGGCAGTCTGCTGATAATCATATTTTTCGGAAGCTATGCCCAGCGATTCACGAATAAATGAATGGGCCCCGTCTGCGCCAACCAATAATTTTGCCTGGATCTGCCGATGGCCATCTTCACCGGTAAATTCAATGGTAGCTTCATGCTCACCCATGACGATGCGGGATACCGCAGCCGGACAGATGAAATCAAGATTATCCATGTCCGCAAGGCGGGCCATGATGGCAGCCCCAAAAACCCGTGCTTCAACCACGTGGCCAAAACGGTCCAGGCCTAATTCTTCCGGGTCCATGATGACGCGACCCGGGCGGTCCAGTTCCCTGACCTGGATTTCCCTGATCGCTGTAGCATTTTCTTTTAGAGACGGCCAGATGGCCAGGCCTTCCAGTATCCTGCAAGAGCTCGCGCTGAGCGCAAGCGTCCGGTCATCATAGCTGGGCTGGGATTCAGCGCGAAACGTAACGGCCTCCAGCAGCGCTACTTTGATGCCAAGTGGAGCCAGGGCACAGGCGAGACTGGCGCCGACCAGGCCGCCACCCACAATTACCACATCATAGCTTGCCGCCATCCGCCTTTCCTTCAATCCCTCATCAATGCTTCGACGTCATCTGCGGTCCGCGCCAGGCCATCAGTCAAAATCCGGGGCTCGTCCGTGGTGATGGCTATGTTGTCTTCTATGCGGATTCCTATGCCACGCCAGCAAGCGTCTACACTTTTTTCTTCCGGGCCGATATAGATACCCGGCTCAATGGTCATAACCATACCCGGCTCAAGTTCCCTCGAATGGCCGTCAATGGTGTACTCACCCACATCATGTACATCCAGGCCCAGCCAGTGCCCGGTGTTGTGGACATAAAATTTCTTGTAGCCTTTAGACTCCAGTTCCTCTTCCATGGACCCTTCCAGGATGCCCAGTTCGATCATACCTTCAGTCGCCACGTGAATTGCCGCATCATGAACACCCTGCCACTGCTCACCCGCCCTGGCCTTTTTGATTGCCGCCTGTTGAGCCGCCAAAACAATCTCATAAAGCGCCCTTTGTTCTGATGAGAATTTTCCATTTACGGGAAAGGTGCGCGTAATATCCGATGCATAGCCATCGTATTCCGCGCCGGCGTCAATCAACAACAGGTCGCCGTCGTTTAACACCTGGTTGTTCGAGATATAGTGAAGCACACAGGCATTGGCTCCTCCGCCCACGATAGGCAGATACGACATCTCGCATTGATGGCGTGTAAACGTGTGGACGATGCTGGCATGAATATCGGCCTCGTTAAGGCCCGGCTCGCAGATCTGCATTGCGAGCTGGTGTGCTTCTATGGCCACTTTTGCCGAGCGCCGCATGCTGGACAGCTCTTCGCGGCTTTTATAGACGCGCATGTCGTGCAGCATGTGGTCCAGAGCATGAATTTCCTCAGGCGCGTGAAACGTCTTGCGGGCCTCTCCCCTGAATTCATTCAACCAGCTGATCAGACGCTGATCAAACAGCGGGTCACGCCCGAGGTCATAATAAATACGGTCTGTATCTCTGAGCAGATCGCGCAAGCGGGTCTCAGCTTCCTTGATGTCGTATGCCTCGTCCATTCCATATTCAGAGACAGCCGCCTCCAATCCCACCATGCGGCCATCCCACATCTCGCGCTCCGGATCCCGCTCACGACAAAACAGGATACACGTGCCGCCCTTTTCTTCCGGAATCAGAACCAGCAGGGCATCGTGTTCATGGAAACCCGTGAGATACAGGAAATCGCTGTCCTGGCGATAGGGGAAATAGACGTCGTTGTTGCGCAAACTGGCTGGAGCAGCCTGCAGAATAATGATGGACTCTTCACCGGCCATTCGCATCAACTGGCGCCTGCGCCGGGCATACTCTTTTTGCTTTATCACGGGCTAATTAACCTGCTGTTTGTCAGTGGATGGCCTCATCCGATCCGGGGCCACGAAAATCTTCTCGCATCATCAATGTGACTACTCGCACGTATTCCACGATTTCGGTATACGCCATTTCGTCTTCCTCACTCTCCACCTTGCCGGAAGAGATTTCAGCCCGGCCAATTTGCTGCAGGTCTTCGATGGCCTCTTTCGCCTCATCTGACAAAGCATCGAGTTGACCGCCAACGGCCAGACCCGCGAGAAAACCGGAGCACCACTGCGCCAGGGCAATCGTGCGCATTTCGAGAGACTCGTCATCATCCGGCAGCCACAGCGAAAAACCGAATTCTTCATCTTCCAGCTGGCGTTTCGTGCTTTCGAAGGCTTCAACCATAATCGCTTCGAGCGCAGACACGGGTTTTATCAGAAGCTGCATCGCGCCAAGATGGGAAATGAAATCATTGGCGGTATCACTGGTCTCCCGACACAACAAGCCGCATAAAAGACCATGACACTCGGCCAGTTCTGCCGCATCCAGGTTGCCCTGACTTAGCCTGATGGTCCGCTCGAAATCAGGCAAGGAAGGAACTGTCATCCGGAGACTCCAAAAATAGGAATATTAACACTCTTGAGGGAATTGATTGACGGTTTTCGCCGCTCAATCTATAGTTGTGCCCATGGATTCACTGGAACAGGCAGGAAAAGATCTGGAGCGGCTTGAGCAGCAACTCAAAGCGCTGCTCGACCAATGCCGTAAACTGCGCGAGGAAAACAACTCATTGCAGAACCGCCAGGAATCACTGGTCGCCGAGAGGGCCTCGCTGGTCGCCAAAAACGAAGAAGCACGGACGAAAGTCGAAGCCATGATCAATCGGCTTAAAGCATTGGAACAATCCTAGGTTTACAGCATGAGTAACTCCCCTGAGCCTGTCTCAGTCATCATTCTCGACAAAAAATATCAATTCGCCTGCGAACCGGAACAACGTAACGACCTGGTCGAAGCGGCGCGTCTGCTTGATGAGACAATGAGTGAGATAAAAGACAGCGGTCGCCTGATGTCGCTGGAACGCATCGCCCTGCAGGCCGCCCTCAATTTCAGTGCGGAATTGATGAAGCTGCGCACCACCGAAAATTTCCGCCAGGAAAAACTGGATAGCCGGATCCGGTTATTGGCCGACCAAATCGATGATGCGCTGAATAGTTGATCGCGCTATAATAAATATGCCCCCTGTGGTGTTTGCCAGCAGGACCGATAATGCCTTGTCCCTACTTTTTGACCACGGGGTAGCTGATCTGAGTGCTGGTGTGCATGTTCGCTTTTAGCGAAAAGCCTGAAGCCTCGTAAGCCATCCCACCTGAACCTTTGGTTCAAGGTCACCGGGCCACAGCGGCATCACGGGGGGCTTCTTAATTTTCTGTCATTTTTCCCATTGCATGAATATCGAACCCGATCGGAAAGCGTTGAAATCACAACTGAGATCGACTCTCCGAAGCCGGCGCGGGCAAGTTGACCCGGTGTTGCGACGCCAGTGGGACAATCAGATAAACCAGGAACTTCTGCGGCAGATCCTGCAATCCTCACCCGGCGTAGTCGCTGCATTTCTCTCGTTCGATGGAGAACCCGACCTGGCGCCCGTTCTGCCGGATCTGGATGCCCGGGGCATCACCCTGGCCTTGCCGGTCATCCAGAACATACCCGGAAAATCCACCCTTTCATTTCATGCCTGGAAACCCGGCGGTGCCTTGAAAAACAACCGCTATGGCATCGCAGAGCCGGATGGAACGGAGCTCGTTCCGGTTGTGGAAATGGACCTCGTGCTGGTTCCACTGGTGGGCTGGGACGCGAACGGTGGACGTCTGGGCATGGGCGCCAGTTTTTACGACCGGCTGTTTCAACCATTTTCAGAACTGGAAAAGCCCACCAGAATTGGCGTGGCTTACGAACTGCAAAAAGTAGACACAATCCCCTGTGATCCATGGGACGTGCGCCTGCATGGCATGCTGACGGAAAATGGCTGGTTTACCTTCAGGGTCTGACGCGAGACAATGCCGGTCTGCACCCAAACCGAGGCACCGGCCGAAGAATGAACCACTGGTTAATCAAGAGTGAACCCGATGCATTCAGCATCGATGATCTGATAAATGCACCCGGAAAAAGAGAACACTGGGATGGCATCAGGAATTACCAGGCGCGCAATTTCATGCGCGACAGCATGGAAAAAGGCGACCTCGCCTTTTTTTACCATTCCAACTGCAAACCACCCGGAATTGTCGGCATCTGTGAGATTGTTTCCGGTGCATATCCCGACCACACGGCTTTCGACGCCACGGAAAAATATTTTGATCCGAAGAGTGATCCGGAGAACCCACGCTGGCTGATGGTGGACGTGAAGTACCGGCGTAAGACGAAGCGAATGATCGACCTGGCCGAGATCAAGGAGCATGCCGACAAGCTGGAAGGCTTTGCGCTGATCCGGCGCGGTAACCGCCTGTCCATCATGCCGGTATCGAAGGAACACTGGGACTACGTACTGTCACTGGAGTAATAATTCAAATGACAACACCCGATCGGCAACTCGCCCAGAAACAACAGGTGGCAGAAGCCGCTCTCAGATTCGTCCGGTCCGACAGCGTTCTGGGCGTGGGCACCGGCAGCACCGTCAATTGCTTCATCGAAGCGTTGGCTGCGAGCGGAAAACGGATCGAAGCTGCTGTCTCCTCTTCCGAAGCTTCGACGGCCCTGCTGCAATCGCACGGAATCGAAGTCGTGAATCTCAACCTGGCAGGCACGCTGGACCTTTACATTGATGGCGCTGACGAATTCGACGGTCATCGCCGCCTGATCAAAGGCGGTGGCGGTGCGCTGACACGCGAGAAAATCGTCACGGCTGCCAGCAGGAAATTCGTCTGTATCGTCGATGAAAGCAAAAAAGTGGGGGTTCTCGGGCGGTTTCCTCTCCCGGTCGAGGTTATTCCAATGGCCCGAAGTTTCGTTGCGCGACAACTGGTTGTCATGGGCGGACAACCAGAACTGCGCGAAGGATTTGTAACCGACAACGGCAACGTGATCCTGGATGTCCACAACATGGACCTGGTCGACCCGGTCTCGATTGAAACACAGCTCAACAACCTGCCAGGCGTGGTCACCAACGGCCTTTGGGCCTTGCGGCCCGCAGACGTGGTGCTGATGGCAACCACGTCGGGAGTACGGGAGTTTTCTTAAAAAGCCGCGGTAAACTGCACCCGGATTTTTTCTGTTTGAAGCAAAAAAGAAGGGAGCCGGTTACCCGGCTCCCGTTGGATCAGTAAATATCGTGCATGGTGTTGTAAGTGTTGAATTTGCCAGTCGGTGTTACCAGCTCGGGGCCCTTGATGACATGCTTGAGGGTCCGGGTCTTGTCATCAACCACGACAATCGCTGATTCCTGTTCCTTACCGCTCCAGACTGAGAACCACACTTCGGTACCCTCCTTATTGAACTCCGGCTGAACCACGCGCTTGGGTCCTTCACCCAGGTCGGCCCACTCGGCAATTGGAAGGACTTCAAATCCCGCGTCCAGGTTATTCACGTCGTAGACCGCGATACTTTGTGAGAACGCGACATCCGGGTTCAATGGAGCATCCACCCACAGGTTGCTGGATTTCGGATGCGACTTCACAAACAGTGAACCACCACCCATACCTTCCAGCGTTCGTACAACTTTCCAGGCATTATCGGGATGGCCTTCGGGGTCTGTTCCTAAAAAGGTCACATTGGCATTACCCAGAGCGCTGGTCACCCAAACCGGACCAAATTCCGGATCATTCAGGTTAGCCCCGCGGCCCGGGTGAGGAATCTTGGTGACGTCAGTCAAAGCCACCAGTTTGCGGTCCCTGGAGTCGATTACGGCGATCTTGTTTGACTGGTTGGCAGCTGTCAGGAAGTAGCGCTTGGTGCTGTCCCAGCCACCGTCATGCAGAAAACGCGCTGCTCCAATTGTCGTCACACTGAGGTTTTCAATATCTTCATAGTTAACCAACAGGATTTTGCCGGTTTCCTTGACGTTAACGATGAATTCCGGATGCTCGTGAGAGGCTACGATAGCGGCGACACGGGGTTCGGGATGATAATCCTGGGTATCGACGGTCATGCCACGTGTTGAGACGATTTTCAAGGGCTCCAGCGTGTCAGCTTCCATGATCACATACTGCGGCGGCCAGTAGGCGCCGGCGATCGCGTACTTGTCTTCGTAACCTTTGTACTTGGAGGTTTCAACAGAGCGCGCTTCCAGTCCGATCTTGATGGTTGCTACGACCTGGGGCGGATTCATCCACAGATCGATCAGGTCAATCTTGGCGTCACGGCCAATGGTGTACATGTAGCGGCCGGAGGCTGAAGGGCGGGAAATATGTACTGCATAGCCGGTCGGTACAATTGATACGATTTCCTTGGTGTCACCATCGATGATGGCAACCTGGCCGGCATCGCGTAAGGTCACTGAAAAGAAGTTGTCGATGTTGCGGTCATGTTGCGGGGCTGTTGGGCGATCTGCCGGCTTAACTTTTACATTCCAGCTTGCAGTCATTTCAGGCAGCCCAAATTCCGGTGGTGATGGTGGTTCATGCTGCAGGTAGCGAGCCATAACGTCGATCTGCTCGTCGGTCAGGTCACCGGAAGTGCCCCAGTTGGGCATACCCGCGGCCGAACCATAAGTGATCAGTGCCTTGAGATAGTCTGTACCTTTTTCGCGCGTAATATCGGGAGTCAGTGGTTTGCCGGTAGCGCCCTTGCGCAGCACACCGTGACAACCGGCACAACGTTCGAAATATACCTGTGTGGCAACGACGAACTCAGCCTGGGACATTTTTGGGCCTTCGGAATCAATAAAACCCCTGGCGCCTTCAATAGCGCTGGGCGCTCCCTGGTAGGCCATTTCACCCTCAGACGTGACCGGGTGATCGGCCGGGTCGGTGACTAACTCACCGCCACGAGCCGCGGCAACTTCACCGGAGCTGACCGTACCCCCCGGATTTCCCCAGGAGTTCATGACGTAAGTTACGATTTCCGACACTTCTTCGTCTTTCAGGTATGACAAATTGGGCATGACGGAGTTGAAGTCTTTGCCATTAACCGTAATCGGTCCGCTGAGGCCATTCAGAACAGCATCAATCGCGGCGCCCGAACCATCGGCCAGGTAACTGGATTCCGCCAGTGGAGGAAATGCACCAGCCAGGCCTTGTCCGTTTGCCTGGTGACATGCCGCGCAATGAGCGGAATATAGTTTCCCGCCACTTGCCATGCGTTCTTCAAGTGATTTGCTGGATGCTTCTGCGGCATGTACTGCAACAGCACTGTCAGCACTTACAACCGGCGCGGCCGGTTCTTCTTTGGCGCAGGCCGTTAGCGAAACGGCGAGTGCGGCAGACAGCAGCAGAATTTGTTTGGTTCTCATAGGGGCTCTCCCGGGCGACAATAGAGGTATCAAAAATGAATCATATATAGTGGGTCAATTTACGCCTGCCCCCCTTTCCCCACATTGACTCATGTCAACCAATCAGAAAGGAACTGTTGACGGTAATTTGATGTGCTTTTTGGAACTAATTTTAGCCTGCACCAAACATGAAGCGGGCGGTCACTGAGTAATTCCGGCCCGGCCGCGACAAAATCGGAATCATCGGGTTGCCGACCTCCAGATTGGAGATATCCAGCCAGCGCCAGTAAGTCTTGTCTGTCAAGTTAAAAAGGCCGGCACGGATCATCACCCAAGCGGCGGGTTTCCAGCCGGCGGAAAGATCCAGTGTCGTCCATCCCGGTGTTGCAAAGCGCTCGCCATCCGTCTGGTCGATATCGCTTTCATCTTTCGAAGAAGTGAAAGTCGCTGTGGCCGAAACATCCCATTTGCCATCTGCTGACAACCAGGAAAAACCCAGCACTGCCTGGGGCGGCGCTATGCTGTTGAGTGATTCGGAATTGACCCGGTTCTCTCCTTCAGCCCAGTAGGCTGCCAGCGTGGCCGTCCAGCCTTCCAGGCGCTCACTCCAGGCGGATAAATCCTGTTCCAGGCGAAAATCCAGGCCCTGGATCCTGGCCTTGTCAATATTCCTGGACTGGAAAATCAACTCGCCGCTGTCCGGATCGATCCCAACCAGGACACGGGATTCAATGAAATCATCAAAATTTGTGCGGAATAATGAAAAAACCAGTTGCGATGTGGCACTGAATCGACGCACTCCAAACTCGACACCTTGCGAAGTTTCAGATTTTAAATCCCGATTGGGAATGGCCCTGATCCCAAACAGTGGAATATTCAAACCAATATTGGCATCTTCGAACGGTGGCGCCCTGAACCCTTCCGAGTACTGACCATAGAAATTCCAGTTTTCAGATGGATTGAACAGCAGGCCAAGACGCGGAGTGACACGGCTTTCACTGACAGACACAACCTCTGTCTGTGGATTGTCCTGTTCCCAGACCGGATCCGGCCTGGGATCCAGATCGTAGCGGTCCCAACGCAGGGCGGGTATGACTTCCCAGCGGCCATCCGCCAGGCTGATCTCATCCTGAACCCACAGGCCAAACTCATCGGTACGCGAGTTTGGAAAATCCCGCAAGGGCATTTCTTCACCAAGAATGACGTTATCGCTTGAGCCATCCACCAAGCTGGTCTGCAGACCGTCACGCATTTCCTTGATGTTACTGCGGGTCCATTCAGTACCCCAGCCGATCCGGTGTTGACTGCCACCCCAGGTAATCTCACGAAACATGAAATAGTCGACGCCGGACACATCCTGCCGGTAGAGGAATCGCCTTTCAATCTCAACCGGTTTGGGTGCGATACCAC
>Ga0265306_10000313_pt1 | contig 22703 bp, 20 predicted proteins | sample Helome_3_FD_192493 | JGI IMG/M metagenome (GOLD analysis project Ga0265306, IMG submission 192493) | Marine sediment microbial communities from subtidal zone of North Sea - Hel_20160420 (Illumina Assembly) | ecosystem: Environmental > Aquatic > Marine > Subtidal zone > Sediment ... | reverse complement strand
TCTGTTAGGGATCACCGCCCTGGGTGTCGAGCGATTTGAAATATTGTCAACCCATACCCAACCCGACGGCCTGACGTTTGCGGACACCAAAATCCTGGATGAAGACAGTGCCCATGAAATGCCTGAACAATTTGCCTATATGCTGGAGCTTCTCGACCATGTGAGTGCCCACGAGGGTCGAATTCGTGATGACGACCAGGGCTTTTGTGCAATTCTTTACCAGCTGATTTACCTGCTACCGCTGGAGACAGCGCTGAAACAGCGCCTGCTCGAAATCCCCGACTGTAATGACCGCGCGCTGATTCTGCATGCCGAGCTGATTCGGCTCGGAGTGATTCAATACATCAAACCCGAATCTACCCAGCTTTAAGCCCGGGGGTTCCAATTCGTCGCAAGCGGGCATAGACTCCTTCTGCTTGGTCTGAAGGAGACAGCTGCAATGAAAAGACTCGTATTTGCAACCTGGCTTTGCCTGTTTTGCCCCTTAGCTCCAGCGGCTGAACTCTCCGGTGTTTTCGTCGCTGACGAAATCAAAACTGCCGATGGCCAGTCCCTGGTCCTTAACGGGGTGGGTTTGCGTGAAAAATTATGGGTAGACGTTTACGTGGGCTCGCTTTACCTGCCGAGCAAGTCCGGCGATGTCGCTGAAATTCTGTCAAAACCGGGGCCCTGGCGGGTGCAACTTGATTTTGTCTACAAGGAAGTCTCTCAAGAGAAACTACTAAAAGGCTGGCGTGAGGGTTTCGAGAAAAATCAGGATTCCGAAACCTTGAAACAACTTCAGTCACGCATTGATGAATTCTACGCTTACTTTGATACCAACGCCGTCAAAAAAGATCAGTACATTTTCGATTATTTACCTGCACAGGGAACCCGGATAAGCAAGAACCAGCAGCAACTGGGCTTGATCCCGGGTGAGGATTTCAGGAACGCTTTACTTGAAATCTGGCTCGGTAATTATCCTGCGGATAAGAAGCTGAAAAAAGGCATGCTCGGGCTCTAAGAATAGTCTTCGCTGTTTAGAGTTCGGCGAAAGTGGCGGCGGCGGCCTCGATGGTCTGTTCGATCTCCGCGGCACCGTGCATCGCACTGACGAATCCCGCTTCGTAAGCAGACGGCGCCAGGTAAATACCGCGCGCCAGCATGCCATGGAAGAATTTTTTGAAGAGCTCGGTATCGCAAGCGCTCACCTGGCTAAATCTCGTCACTTCCGGCTGATCGGTAAAAAACAGGCCGAACATTGCGCCTACCTGGTTGGCGCGCAAGGCGATACCATTGGCTTCGGCCGCCCCCAAAATACCGTTCACCAGTTGCCCGGTTCGTTGCGCCAGGTCTTCGAAAAATCCCGGGCGCGATATGATTTCGAGATTTTTTAACCCGGCCGCCATCGCCACCGGGTTACCTGACAGAGTGCCGGCCTGGTAAACAGGCCCCAGCGGTGCAATATGACTCATGATTTCATGCTTGCCGCCAAAAGCACCGACCGGCATCCCGGCGCCGATGACTTTACCAAGCGTGGTCAAGTCAGGAACGATATCATAGCGCTCCTGGGCACCCCCGAGTCCAACCCGAAACCCGGTCATGACTTCATCGAAGATCAGTACGCTCGATGATTCATCGCAACATTCCCGCAGCGTCTGTAAAAAGCCCGCAGCCGGTGGCACACAGTTCATATTGCCGGCTACGGGTTCAACAATCACGCAGGCAATTTCAGCACCGATCTCGGTAAACACCTGTTTAACCTGGTCAGCATTGTTGTATTCGAGCGTGACGGTATGATCGGCAAGCACGGACGGAACTCCGGGTGAACTCGGCACTCCCAGCGTCAAGGCACCCGAACCTGCCTTGATCAACAGGGAATCCGCATGTCCGTGGTAGCAACCCTCGAACTTGATGATCTTGTCACGCCCTGTGTATCCACGCGCGAGACGGATCGCACTCATGGTTGCTTCCGTACCCGAACAGGTCATACGCACCAGGTCGATGTTTGGCATCAATTCACAGATGCGCTGCGCCAGCTGTACCTCGAGCGGCGACGGCGCGCCGAAACTCAAGCCTTTGTGCACGGTCTCGCTAACGGCAGCGATGATCTCGGGATGCGCATGACCGCATATCATCGGTCCCCAGGAGCCAACATAGTCGATATAACGCCTACCATCGACGTCAACCAGGTAGGCACCCTCGGCATGATCGATAAACGGTGGCGTACCTCCAACCGCGGCAAATGCGCGCACCGGTGAATTAACCCCGCCCGGGATTACTTTTACAGCCTGTTCAAACAGTTTTTCGGAGTGATTCATGGCTTTTCAAACGAAACTAAACGGTACCCACATCATACAATAAACTAGCCGGGACGATCGCGGATTTCGAAACGCCGTGCCGCTATCAGAATCAGCAACAATGCCGGAATGCCAAGAATTGCAGTGACCAGGAAGAAGCTGGGGTACCCGATCGCATCGACCATCGATCCCGAGTACCCGCCCAATACCTTTGGAATCAGGGTCATCAACGAGGTAAAGATAGCGAACTGCATCGCGGTAAAGGAGACATTGGTCAGGCTCGACAGGAAGGCGACGAACGCGGCGCTGGCAATGCCCGCCGACAGGTTATCGGCAGAGATTACGACGTAAAGCCAGAACATATCGTAGCCGATGCTTGCCAGCAGCATGAACAGCAAATTGGTGGCTGCCGCGAGCACCGCGCCCAACAGCAGAACACGCATCACGCCGAAACGAAGCGCGAGCAACCCCCCGAGGAAACCGCCGGCGATAGTCATCAACAAGCCGAAGGTTTTGACCACGCTGGCAATTTCGGTTTTGCTGAAACCGAGATCCTGGTAGAAGACGTTTGAAATAACTCCAAGAACGATATCGGAAATTCGATAAAGTCCGATCAATGCGAGCAATATCCAGGCCAGCGACCAGCCGTAACGACTGAAGAAATCACGAATCGGCATCAGGTAGGTACGCTCCACCATCGCATAACCGACAATGCCGGATTTGACCAGCACTATTGCCAGCAGCCACATAACCAGCAATGCCAGTGCAAGACGCAGGGATTCCACCAACAGCGCGGCCAGGAACGGGTTGGCCAGGACCGCACCCAGAGAAGACTTGACACTACCGGCAATATCCCCCGAAAAGAAGAAAACACCGACGAATCCCCCGATCGCGACCACGAACATCAGTAAAAATCGTAAATAGTCCTGATTGGTACCAGCAACACTGTCTCTCTCTGCTCTTTGCGGTTCATCGATTACCAGCGTGGTGGCGACACCTATCAGCATCGCAAGTGCCATTGCGCAGTAGGTCCACTGCCATGCCTGGTAGTCATAGGCTTCGCCACTGGTGCCAAACCAGTCGGCGAGGTATAGCGAGCCTGCACCCGCTACCAGCATACCGATACGATAACCAGCGATATAGGTTGCAGACATTATTGCCTGTAATTCAACTTCGGCCGATTCGATACGATAGGCATCGATGACGATATCCTGGGTTGCCGAGGAGAAACCGAGTAAAACCGCGGCCAGCGCCATCAGGGTCAAACTCGATTGATTCGCCGCGGGGTCGATCGATGCCATGGCAAGGATTGCAACAATGATCGCGAATTGCGCAGTCAATATCCAGGCGCGCCGGCGACCGAGCATCCGGGTCAACCAGGGCAAGGGTAATTGATCAACCAGGGGCGCCCACACGAATTTGAACGAATAGCCAAGCGCGGCCCAGCTGAAATAAGTCACCGCGGCACGTTCAGCCCCGGCTTCACGCAGCCACAGGCTCAGTGATGAGAAGATAAGCAACAGCGGGATGCCGGCTGAAAAACCGAGGAATAGCATCGTCACAACACGTCGATGAAAAAATAACCTGAGCGTGGAAACGGATTGCAGATTGCTCTGCTGCACTAGACTGCGGGCTCCAGGTCATAGTCCATAATTAACGGCGCATGATCGGAAAAGCGCTGATCTTTATAAATCCGTGCCCGCCGAATTCGGTCTTTCAATCCGGGTGTGACTATCTGGTAATCGATACGCCAGCCGACGTTCTTGTCCCAGGACTGTCCCCGGTTCGACCACCAGGTGTATTGTTCGTCGCGGTTATCGACAACGCGAAACGCGTCAATATAACCCACGCGTTCGAATAAATCGGTCAGCCAGGCGCGCTCCTCGGGTAGGAACCCGGAGTTTTTCTGGTTGGAGCGCCAGTTTCTTAAATCGATATTCTGATGCGCAATATTCCAGTCACCACAGATGATGAATTCACGGCGTTTACGTCGCAGCGATTGCAGATGCAGCATAAAACTTTCAAGAAACCGCCACTTGGATTCCTGGCGGTGATCACCTGACGAGCCCGATGGCGCGTAGAGTGAAATGATCGACAGGTTGCGGTAGCGATATTCGAGGTAACGCCCCTCGTTATCGAACTCGGATTCGCCATAACCGCGAATCACCTGCAACGGCCGCTCCCTGCTGTAAATCGCCGTTCCGGAGTAGCCTTTTTTCAATGCATCGTAGTAGCTACAGTAATAATTACGGGGATGAAATATCGGCTGCTCCAGCTGCTCGGTTTGCGCCTTGGTTTCCTGTACACAAATGAAGTCCGCACGCTGACGGGGTAGCCAGTCGAAAAAGCCCTTGCGCGCCGCTGCACGAATACCGTTGGTGTTTACTGAGATCACGCGCATCTGAAACTGCTACCAATATTCAATTCTGGCGATATGATACATGACTTAAGATATCCGACTAGGGCCTGTTAACACTAATCCAATGGGCTCTGTTGCGTCTGAAAAAGCGCCAATTGAGGCGCGAGAAGCGTAGTTTGGTCATTCCAAATGAGCGACGAGCAACGAAAAGTGGCGCTTTTTCAGGCGCAACCCTTCGGGCTGGGGCTATTTTTTCACCCAGCGGCGTTATCATTCGCTCATGTAGAGTGACTACACCACGCTCATTCTGCCTTGCTGGATGAAAAAATAGTCCCAGCAGAGCCCATTGGATTAGTGTTAACAGGCCCTAACGATTCGCCCATGCAAGCTTACCAATCCCGTTTCGTCGACTACTGCCTGCAGCGCGGCGCCCTCAGCTTTGGCGAATTCACGCTCAAATCCGGTCGCGTCAGTCCTTACTTTTTCAACGCCGGGATTTTTAATCGTGGCGCCGATCTCGCGGCACTCGCCGGATTCTATGCCGATGCGATTCAGCACAGCAAAATTGATTTCGACCTGCTGTTCGGCCCTGCTTACAAAGGTATACCCCTGGCCGCGATTACCGCGAGCGCATTGTACCAACAACATCAACGTGACATCCCCTACGCGTTTAACCGCAAGGAAGCCAAAGATCACGGTGAAGGAGGAAATACTGTGGGCGCCGAAATCACGGGTCGGGTGATGATTATCGACGATGTCATCACCGCCGGAACCGCAATTCGGGAATCAATCGAGTTAATCGAAACGCTCGGTGCCGAGGTTTGTGCCGTCATGATTGCACTTGACCGACAGGAAAAAGGTTCGAGAGAGCTCTCGGCAATCCAGGAACTGGAGCAACAGGGATTAAGCGTCATCTCGATCATAAAACTCGACCATATCCTCGAATATTTGCAAACCAGTGGGGATAGCAAACATCAGGCAGCCATTGAAGCTTACCGGGCCGAGTACGGAATCGACTGAACTCAGGCCGATCGATGCAGTCTACTTAGGTTCTTACGATATAAAAACAGGTGCACCATGCTTCGAGTCTTAATGCTCACCAGCCTGATCTCGCTTTCTGCTTACGCTGTCGAGCCTATTGAAATCAGCAGCGGAGACAGACAAACCGCCGTCGTCGAACTCTACACCTCGGAAGGCTGCTCCAGCTGTCCACCCGCCGATCGCTGGTTGTCGCGACTTGTCGATACACCCAAGGATGAGCTTAACGTGCTCGCACTTGCGTTTCATGTTGATTACTGGGATTACCTGGGCTGGAAGGATCGCTTTTCCAACGCAGAATATACCCGCCGTCAACGCCACCTGGGCGCTAATAATCTGCAACGCACAATCTATACCCCCGAGTTCTTTGTCAACGGAATGGAAGCTCGCGGCGCCGGTAAAATTCTCGACAAAATCCAGCAGGCCAACCAGCGAAAAGCGCCACTTGGCCTTAAACTTACCGTTTCCAGGGATGAGACCGGACTCCTGCTTGAGCTTCATTCCCCTGGAGACCGAAGCACGGTCGGGCAAATTCATCACCGTTACCTGGTCTATGAAAATGACCTGTCGACCGATGTAAAACGCGGCGAAAATTCGGGTGAAACACTGAATCATCAGCAAGTGGTGCGCTACATGAGCCAGGCGCAGAACTTACAGCAAAACAATCAGCACCGTATCGCGATAGAACCCGACTGGAATCCACAGAATATAGGAGTTGCGGTGCTGGTAACCTCGCCCGGAGAGAGGGATTACTTACAGGCATTGCATACCTCGGTAGCGAGTTTGATGGGACAACCATAGTTGTCAAATTAATGGCAAATCACGATAAATAAACTATTATGCGTGTTAGGATCCGAATGACCTGAAGTGGTCAGGAATCAAATAACATCTTGCGCGCCGTTAGCAATCACCTGGAACCCCGCTTAACATTATTGCCAGTTTTACTGCTGGCTTCGATTCTGTTTGCTTTCTCCAGGCCCGCGGGTGCAGGCTCACTGTATAAGTGGGTCGACGAAAACGGCCAGATTCGTTACAGCGACCGGCTACCCGCGAAACAGGTCACAAAGAAACACCAGCAGCTAAATTCGCAGGGTGTAGTCCTGTCGACCAAGGAAGCAGCCAAGAGCGATGAAGAGCTAGCGGTGGAGGCTGAAGCCAAGCGCAAACTGGAGGAACAAGAGGCCAAGGAAACGAAGCTCAAGGAGGTTCAGTATCAAAAAGACCAGGTGCTGCTGCTGACCTTTAGTTCCGAAGAAGAACTCGGCCTGGCGCGCGACGATCGTCTCGAAGTGCTCGATTCGGTGATCGAGCTAATCAATAAAAGCATTTCTTCCACACAGCAACAGCTGCAGCAATTGATGACCAGCGCAGATGAAATTTACCTTTCCAGGGGCAAGGAAGTCCCTGGTGGCCTCGCCCAAAAAATAGAACACTTCACCGGTAAACTAGAGAGCCGCTATGCCCAACTGGAATTGAAGATGGAGAAGAAAGATCAAATTAACCAGCAGTACGCGCTGGACCTGGCGCGTTACCGGGAACTTACAGCCGAGAAACCCAAGGACTGAACGTCTTTAATTCCCAGGCGCCCCGTTTATTAGCGTGCCCACACCTGAATCGGTCAATAACTCCAACAATACCGAATGCCTTACCCGCCCATCGATGATCTGACTGGTTCGAACCCCGGCCTTTACCGCGTCCAGTGCACAGCGTACTTTCGGCAGCATACCTCCATGGATGATGCCGTCGGCGATTAGACGCTCGGTTTCGTCGGCACTTAGACCGGTCAGTAGATTTCCATCCGGATCGAGCACCCCCGGGGTATTGGTTAACAACAATAATTTTTCCGCACCCAGTACCTTGGCCAATTCGCCAGCAACCAGGTCTGCATTAATATTGTAGGAAGAACCGTCGGTGCCGACACCGATGGGGGCAATTACCGGGATAAAGTCATCGTCGTCCAGCATCGCTACCACGGCGGGGTCTATCGACTCGACCTCTCCAACCTGTCCAAGATCGTTATCGACGGCGTCATTTCCAGCCAGTTTCATTTTACGGGCCGTAATCATACCGCCGTCCTTACCGGTAAGGCCTACTGCGCGTCCACCATGACGATTAATCAGTGCTACGATCTGCTTGTTAACCTGCCCGCCGAGCACCATTTCGACGACATCCATGGTTTCATTATCGGTGACTCGCATGCCTTCGATGAAGCGGCTCTTCTTGCCGATCTGTTCGAGCAACTTGCCGATTTGCGGGCCCCCACCATGTACGATAACCGGGTTAACACCAATCTGCTTCAGCAACACGATGTCCTGGGCAAAGCTACTCTTGAGCGCTTCATCGACCATGGCGTTACCGCCAAATTTTATCACCACTGTCTTCTGATCCAGTGCCTGGATATAGGGCAAGGCCTCGATCAGAATATCCGCAACATTGTTCTTGTTTGCTGTCATGCTTAGGGTTGCCTGTTAGGAACGGGCGCAAGTATAGCGCTCGACAATCAAATCGATAAGTTGTTTTGCGATAGCGAGTTTGTTATCCCGCTCGATGCTGCGGTGACCGTCACGCCAGAAGACTTCAAGCTGGTTAGTGTCGGTTTCGAACCCGCTATCGGCATTACCAACCGGGTTCGCCGCGATCATATCGAGATTCTTCTGCTCAAGCTTGGCAAGCGCATACTTTTCAAGATTCTGCGTCTCGGCGGCGAATCCTACACAAAACGGTTTGTTTTCGAGTGCGCTAACGGCAGCCAGGATATCGACATTCAAGACCAGGGGCAGCGACATCGGATTTTCGGATTTTTTGAGCTTGTGTGTCGCCACCTGGTCAACCCGGTAATCGGACACCGCGGCACAGCCGATAAAAATATCGCTGTGCGCTACCTGTTGCATCACCGCTTCATACATTTGCTGGGCCGACTCCACCGCTACCAGTTTCGCGCCCGCTGGCGCTATCAAAGACACAGGACCACTTACCAGGGTCACCCTGGCCCCCGCCTGCAACGCTGCCTCGGCAAGCGCGTAGCCCATCTTGCCCGAACTCCGATTGCTGATATAACGCACCGGATCGATCGCCTCTCGAGTGGGGCCGGCAGTCAACAACAGCTCGACCCCGTCAAGCTTGCCAGGAACGAATTGCAGCGCGACATTAGCCAGTAATTGTTCAGGTTCGAGCATGCGCCCAGGACCGAAATCCCCACAGGCCTGATCACCTTCGGCCGGTCCCCAGACCCGTACCTTGCGCGCAGCCAGTTGTTTCAGATTTTCCTGCGTCGCGGAATTGGCAAACATTTGCTGGTTCATCGCCGGTGCCACGGCGACCGGGCGCTTGCTCGCGAGACACAAGGTCAGTAAGAGATTGTCGGCATATCCCGCATTCATCTTGCCCAGGAAATCAGCCGACGCCGGCGCCACCAACAACAGGTCACACCAGCGTGCGAGCTCGATATGATCCATCGCCGAGTCTGCTTCGGCATCGAACAAATCGACGTATACCCGGTGGCCGCTCAGCGCCTGGTAAGTCAGCGGTTGCACAAATTCCTGCGCCGATGGTGTCATCACGACGCGCACCTCGGCACCTGCCTTTATCAACAGGCGCACCAGTTCGGCGGATTTGTATGCGGCTATGCCGCCGGTAATTCCGAGCAGTATTTTCTTGTTGCCGAGCGCTTGCATTTATTCTATTTTAGCGGCTGAGGACAACAGGTAAAGGAATACCCATGACTATCTCTCAATGGCCCAGTGCCGAAAAACCCCGCGAAAAACTGGTTAGCCGGGGCGCAAATGCGCTCTCGGACGCTGAACTACTGGCAATTTTGCTACGCACCGGGGTGGCCGGCAGTACCGCGGTCGACCTCGCACGGCAACTATTACTCGATTACGGCTCGATACGAGCTGTCCTCGATGCCGACACAAAAAGTTTCTGCAGTCGCAAGGGGCTGGGCCTGGCCAAGTTCGTGCAACTGCAGGCCGCGCTCGAAATCGCACGCCGCCATTTATCGGAAGAACTCGAATACGGAAACTGCCTGACCCGTTCGGAGCAAACCCGGAATTACCTGCGTGCGCGGTTACGCGATTATAAATACGAGGTCTTTGCCTGCCTGATGCTCGACAATCGCAACCGGGTGATCGCGTTTCGGGAATTGTTTCGCGGAACCATAGATGGAGCCTCGGTTTATCCACGTGAAGTGGTTAAACAGGCACTTGCCGATAATGCGGCGGCGGTAATACTCGCGCATAACCATCCCTCGGGCGTCTGCGAACCGAGTCAGGCGGATATCCGTATCACCGAGCGTCTGCAAAAGGCGTTAGGCCTGGTCGATATTCGCGTGCTGGATCACGTCATTGTCGGCGACGGAATTAACTGCCTTTCCGAACAAGGTCTGATTTAACCGAAGTCTCGAACCAGGCGGCGACCTGTCGCTCCTCGAGTGGGTGACTAATGTAATATCCCTGCACATGATCGCAACGCATTTTGGTCAGCAATTCACACACCGCCAGCGTTTCCACACCCTCGGCGACAACCTTTAAATCCAGCGTATGAGCAAGCTCGATTGTCGCCTTCACAATCAACTGGTCGTCCGGATTAGTGGCAATATCGCGCACAAAAGACTGATCGATCTTGAGCTTTTCGACAGGCAGTTCCTTGAGATAGGTTAATGAAGCCTGCCCGGTACCGAAGTCATCGATCGAAAGCGACAAGCCCATCATCCCGAGATGCGACAATACCTCGACCACCTCTCCCGGATCCTGCATGATCTGCCCTTCCGTTATTTCAATTACAATCTGAGCGGGTTCGACCTGGTATTGGGTTAAGTAGGTTTCGATGCGTTCTGGCAAGCGGCGATCATGCAAATCAATCATCGACAAATTAATACCTATGGACAGACCATCAAGGCTGGATTCGCCGATAAATCGGCAGGCAGACTCGATAATCCAGTTTGTCAGTGGCATTATCAAATGGTTTTGTTCGGCCAGGCGAATCGTACGCCCAATGGAAAAATGATGCTTGTCCGGGTCTTTCCAACGCAACAGCGCCTCAAGGTAAATTGTTTCGTAGCTTTCCAGGTCGACAACCGGTTGATACACGAGCTTTAACTCATCGTTGTCCAGCGCGCGACGCAAGGCCTGTATCATCGTAAATCTTAAAGATCGATAGCCTCGTCGGGATCCTTGAAAAACTGCATCGGCCAGTCGCTATTTTCAGCATCGACCAGGGCAGCACTGGCATTCTGGTAAAGGATATCCGCATCAACAGCATCATCGGGATAAATCGCAATGCCGAAAAAAGCCCTCAATTCAAATTCACGTCCGTAAATCTGGTATTGTCGAACGATAGACAGGTAAATTTTCTCGACCAGGGTATTCAACTGATCGCGTTGTTGTACTTCAAGCAATATCGCGAACAGGTTTCTTTCAAAACGCGCAACCTGGTCACTCTCACGCAAAGATTCTCGCAGGCCCCTGGCAACCTGCCGCAGCAGCGCATCGACAATATACTGGCCTCGATGCTGCGCAAACTCGTCAAGCCCGACAATCTCGATCATGACCAGCGCATAGCGACGTCCACTGCGTTTCCCTTCCAGTATCGCCTGCGCCAGACGGTCTTCAAAAATGACGCGGTTATTGAGTCGTGTCACCGGGTCCCGCTTGGCCATTTTTTGCAACACGTTGAAATCTTCGATCATCACCTCCAGGCCGGTCCTGACTCCGCCCGGCCCATCGGTAGCACCGTCCTGCTGGCTTTTTGCCGCAACGTGCATTTTCCGGGCGAGCTCGTGTAAAGGTCTGATCAAGCTGAAATGTAACAATGCCAGAACCAGCAGGGCAGCGCATACCAACACTGCCAGTACAATCGCTGCCTGGCGTTTGAAAAGATCCCAGAAAGACAGCGTTTGCAGCTTGAGGTGCAGTTGACCGGGCACGACGCTATCCATCCCGATCGGAATTGTAATAGGGCGACTTGCTTCGCCATCGGCGCTGAACTCCTGGTATTGAATACCCTGCTCGGTATCGGTAGCACGCTGTAAATCGCGTCCTGACATGCTCGAAAACTCGTTCAGGAAATCAAAATAATCCATGCTTACCAGCAGCACCACCGGGTTACCCTCGGCCGCAACCGGGCCGGCAATTTCGAGCAGTGCCTTATCATCGATACGACAACTCGTAATCTGTGGTACCAGGAAATTATCGAAATTATCCCGGTGCATTTGTCCTGGCTGCAGACAGCCCGGTTTGTTGGATCTCGAGACAGGGCGGCCCTCCTGGTCGAAATGCACCCGGTTCACGGCCCAGATATTGGGATTACGCTGGTAATAGCTCCACAGAAAAGACTGGAAGGTCTGGGCATCGGCGGATGACTCCGCCAGCGTACCGAGCAGATAGTATTGGGACTGCAGCCAGAGATGCTGTTTTTGCTGCAGCTGTAACACCTGCGCATGAAGGTTTTGCTGCAGCGTTACCGAATTCTGTTGGCCCTGGCGGTCGACCAGGATCAGCAACGAAACACACCACAGTGCAAACATCAGCAGGGTCAGGGCCGCCACCAGTAGCACACTGAATGACGAAATATTGAGTTTCTTGGATTGGGACACGACTTACTCGATATTTTGCACCTGTTCACGCATTTGTTCAATCAGGACCTTGAGATCAACTGCTTGCTGCGTGGTCAGGCTGTCCTGCGACTTTGACCCCAACGTATTGGCCTCTCGATTGAGTTCCTGCATCAGGAAATCCAGTCTTCTACCTACCGCTTCGTCACGATCCAGAACATTCAACACCTCGGCTACATGAGTATCGAGTCGGTCGAGCTCTTCTTCGACATCGAGTTTCTGCGCCAGCATAACCAACTCCTGTTCGAGTCGATCTTCATTTGCGTTCTCGCGCCACTGTTTCAATTTTTCATCGAGACTGGTTTCCCATTTCTTGCGCAGCGCGGCCATCATTTCGGGTCGATGTTTGCGCACTTCGCCCACGATCTCGCTGATCTGTGCACAACGGCTTCGTATTAACTCATCGAGCGCCTTACCTTCCGTCTCGCGACCCTGCTGTAATTGCTTCAGCGCAGACTCGAGACAGGACATCGCCAGTTCATTGAACGAGGCCAGGTCCCGTTCGGTCTCGGCGATGACCCCGGGCCAGCTTAAAATATCGGCAACCGATAGCTTGCTGCCCTCGTGCACGATATTCAGAATCTGCTGCTCTACATTACGCAAACTCAACACGATATCCTCGTTCAGGCTTATATCGCGCTGATGTTTCTGATCGAGCTTGTAGCGCAAACCCAGATCAACCTTGCCACGGGTCAGGTACTTTGCCAGTAGCTTGCGGATCCCGGGCTCCAGGTGCCTGAAATCCTCGGGTACCTTGATGCCGGGTTCAAGATAGCGATGATTAACCGAGCGCAGCTCCCAGGTAATCGATCCAGCTTTATTGGTTTCCTCTACCCGGGCAAAACCGGTCATGCTTCTTATCACAATGCGAGTCTCTGTGTCTTTGCAACCGGCATCATAGCCTATTTTCACTATTCGCTATAACACGCATATCACATCTGCAGTTAAATCTTGCGGACGGCTACAACCTCGATGAGTATAATTGCCGCTCTTTTTATGGAGACGAAATAATGCGACCCAGTTCCCGCGCGGCGGATGAGCTAAGACCTGTCAAGATTACGCGAAACTATATTAAACACGCCGATGGTTCAGTGTTGATCGAGTTTGGTGACACCCGAGTCATCTGCACCGCATCGATAGACAACTCGGTACCCGGATTTTTACGCGGTAAAGGGAAAGGCTGGGTTACTGCCGAATATGGCATGCTGCCACGATCGACCGGAAGCCGCATGCGGCGCGAGGCAAGTTCAGGCCGCCAGGGCGGACGCACCATGGAAATTCAGCGCCTGATAGGACGTGCGTTGCGCGCCAGCATCAATACTGAAAAACTGGGTGAACGAACCATCACTATAGATTGTGACGTCATCCAGGCCGATGGCGGCACTCGCACCGCCTCCATTTCGGGAGCCTGGGTTGCACTTTCGGATGCGATCCAGAAATTGATGGAGTCGGGCGACCTTCAACAGAACCCGATCGAATGCCAGGTAGCTGCTATTTCGGTCGGTATCTACGAGGGTGAAGCAGTGCTCGATCTCGACTATGCCGAGGACTCGAACGCAGAGACCGATATGAATGTCGTCATGAACAACCAGGGTGGATTCATCGAGGTCCAGGGCACTGCCGAAACGGCCGCTTTTTCAGACCAGGAATTGAGCAGCATGCTCGAACTGGCGCGCGTCGGCATAAACCGTATTTTCGATTTCCAGTTGAACGCGTGAAACAACTGGTACTGGCATCCGGAAATCCCGGCAAGCTGCAAGAGTTGTCCGCGATTCTGGATGATCTTGGCTACGAACTGCACCCACAATCCGAATTCGACGTGTCGGAGGTTGCAGAAACCGGAACCACGTTTGTCGAAAATGCGATTATCAAGGCACGTAATGCCGCCGGGCACACCGGCTTAGCCGCGTTGGCAGATGACTCAGGTATAGAGGTCGATGCGCTCGATGGTGCGCCCGGTGTTTACAGTGCGCGCTTTTCCGGGTCCGGCGCCGACGACGCGGCGAACAATGCCCTGCTGGTGGAAAAACTACGCGACGTACCGCCGATGGAACGCAGCGCACGTTATCGCGCAGTAATCGTTCTGATGCGTCACGCCGCAGACCCGTCACCGCTGATCTGCGAAGGCAGCTGGGAGGGCGTGATCCAGCTTGAACCGGCTGGTAACGGTGGCTTCGGATACGATCCCTATTTTTATTTAACCGACCGGGAATGCACCAGCGCCCAATTGACTGCCGCCGAAAAGAACCGGCTCAGCCATCGCGGCAAAGCACTCGCGGAATTGAAACGCAAGCTGTTAGAGCAAGGTGTTTAGCAGCAACCCACCGCTGGGTCTCTATATCCACCTGCCCTGGTGTGAAAAGAAATGTCCCTATTGCGACTTCAATTCCCACCAGGCGGATTCGATCCCCGAACAGGCCTACATCGAAGCATTGCTCAGAGACCTCGAACAGGACCTGCCTCTGATCTGGGGACGCAAAATAGAATCCATCTTTATCGGCGGGGGTACACCCTCGCTATTTTCAGCCGCCGCGATCGAAGCGCTGTTTTCAGGGTTGCGTGCACTGCTGAATTTCGCACCCGCAATCGAAATTACAATGGAATCGAATCCGGGTAGCGCCGACGCGGAAAACTATCGGGGCTACCGCGAGGCCGGTATTAACCGCCTCTCTATCGGGATTCAAAGTTTCGACGATCAAAACCTGCAAGTGCTCGGGCGGGTTCACAACAGCACCGACGCGCAGCGCGCATTTGCTATCGCGCGCGAGGCAGGATTCGATAATATCAACCTGGACCTGATGTTTGGACTACCAGCCCAAAGCATCGAGGCGGCGGGCGACGACCTGGCGCAGGCGATCGACCTTGGGCCTGAACATATTTCTCACTATCAATTGACACTCGAACCCAACACGCTGTTTCACCACCAACCCCCTTCGAATATGCCAGACGATGACCTGTGCTGGGAACAGCAAACTGCCTGCCAGGCATTACTTGAAAAACACGCTTACCGGCAATATGAAGTCTCGGCCTACAGCCTCGAGAAAAGGGAGTCCGGGCACAATATGAACTACTGGCAGTTTGGAGATTACCTTGGCATCGGTGCCGGTGCCCACGGCAAGATTACGCTAGGTAGCGAAAACCGGGTGATTCGCCGGGTGCGACAACGCCAGCCCCGGGCCTACCTCGAGCATGGCGGCCGCAACACGATCACCAGTGAAACCACGCTCAGCGAGGATGATCTGCGTTTCGAATTCATGCTGAACGCATTGCGGCTAAAACACGGCTTTCAAACCCATTTATTTCACGACAATACCGGATTATCGCTAAATTCGCTGCTGCCAGGGCTGGAACTGGCGCGTGACAAGGGTTTGATCGATTTCAATCACCAAAAAATCGCCCCCTCCCGGCTTGGATTTTGTCATTTAAACGACCTGCAGGCTGTTTTCCTACAGCAACAAACAGCAAAAAGTAAGCCATTCTTCGACTCCACCGAGGGAATTATTCACAACTGAAATATCAACACGAAAAATGTCAAGCGCTTTTTCAAATTTTTCGTTGGGTTATACTCAAGTTTTGTAAGTGGCTGATTTTTATATAGTTTACAAGTTGGTTAAAAAATGACTAATCTAACAAAAACCCAGGGTTTGCGGGGCTTTGACAATCCCTGAACATAGTTATACACAAAGTTATCCACAGTTTTTGTGGATAAAATCAGTGCTGGCAGTCGGCTCAAGGTTTTATAAATTTTTAGTTATAAAACACTTTAAGTTTCGTGCCTAAGTCAGGACCAAAAAGGGCCGGTAAGGTCCAGAAAACACTTGCACTTTTGCCACTAAACGGTCAAAATCCCCGCCCTTTAGCGTCAGCATAGATAGCAACATCAACATGAAGCAAGATATCCACCCCGAGTATAGAGACGTCGTATTCCAGGACATTTCGTCTGATTTTGCGATCCTGACCAGGTCCACTGTCCCCACCAGGGAAACCATCAAGTGGGAAGACGGTAAAGAGTATCCATTACTGAAACTTGAAATTTCGAGCCAGTCGCACCCATTTTACACCGGCAAGCAGCACATTCTGCAAACCGCGAAACAGGTCGACAAGTTCCGTCAGCGCTACGGCAAGTCATAACACGTAAAAATTTCATCAAAGGGTGCCTGGGCACCCTTTTTTTTGCCTTGAATAAACCGCGTTAGCCCCCAATAATTGACGCATGAAATACTTCACCTTACTGATTCTTATGCTGAGCCTCGCTCTCAGCGCCTGCGCGATCAATCCGGTAACCGGCAAACAGGATTTTGTGACCATTTCGGAAGCCGAAGAAATCAACCAGGGGCGGCGTTACCATAAAGAAATAATTGCCACCTACGGCGTCTACGACGATCCTGCTCTACAACAGTACGTGGATCGGATCGGTCAGGAATTAGCGGCAAAGAGTCATCGCGCAAACCTCAAGTTTACTTTTACGGTACTGGATTCCCCGGACATAAATGCCTTCGCCCTGCCCGGCGGTTATGTCTATGTCACGCGAGGCATCATGGCCTACTTCAATTCCGAGGCTGAACTCGCCGGGGTACTGGGACACGAAATCGGCCACGTTACCGCGCGCCATTCGGTGCGCCAGCAAGGCGGCCAGCTGGCATCGAACATACTTAGCATACTGGTCTCCGCGACTACCGGCCAGCAGGAACTGGGCAATCTCAGTCAACAACTCAGTACCGGCCTGATTCGCGGCTACGGCCGAGATCACGAGCTCGAAGCCGATCGCCTGGGTGCTGAATATTTGCATACTGCCGGTTACGATCCGGAAATCATGCTCGAAGTCATCGGCGTACTCAAGGACCAGGAAGTCTATGAAAAGGCACTGGCAGCAAAGGAAAAACGCCCTGCCAATATCTATCACGGTGTTTTCTCGACTCATCCGCGCAACGATGACCGACTGAAAACCGTGGTGCGTGCCGCGAAAAAACTCTCTGTCAAAACATACCGCGACAACAACCAGGCGGGCTACGAGGGTATGATCGATGGCCTGGTTTGGGGTTCCAGCCTCAAGCAGGGCATCGTCGCCAACAACCGCTTTTTACATCCAGAACTCGCTATTGGCCTGCAGCTGCCCAAAGGCTGGAAAATCAACAATAATCCGCAGTTCCTGCAAGCCAGGAATTCGAAGACCGGTGCGTTGGTCCAGATCGGAGTCACGTCACTAAAAAAGGATGAATCACTGGAAGGGTTACTAAAACGCCTGACTAAAAGTAAAGAATTGAAGGTCAGCAAAAAAGTTTACGGTGTTACCGCAAGCACTCGGGTTAAGCCGAGCGGTGGCGACTCTCAACCGGCCCGCATCAGCGCTATCAAGCTCGACAACTCGCAGGTCCTGACCCTGTTTGGCACCTCGACCAAGGATCACTTTTCCAGCACCGACAAACAACTACTCAACATCAATCAAAGCTTTCGCCATCTGGACCAGGCACAAATCGATGCGATCAAGGCACCCCAGCTTAAAGTAGTCAAACGCAATGTTCAGAGTTTTGAAGAGCTGGCCCGGCAAAGTGCGCTCGAGTACGAGGCGGAAAACACTTTGCGTCTGCTCAACCGTGCCTTTCCCAGCGGAAATATCACAGCACTTGATAAGGTTAAAACCATAACGCTTGATGACTAGACATCGCCTTGCAATATTGCTGGGATGTGCCTTGTTTATCTGCACCTCTGCCACCTCCGCAACAGTGGACGCGGTATGTAAAAAGATCTCCGACAAACTGGCCAGCGTTAGTTTCGAGGAATGTTCAGTTCTCGAGATGACAGCGAGCGGCCACAGTTCGGTGAACGGGGTGCCGTTGCTGATCAAAGAATACCCACCGCTGAAGCAACGCAAGTCCAGGGGACGAATTCTTCTCGTTGGCGGCACTCACGGAGATGAACTCGCCGCGATCAGCATCGTGTTTAAATGGATGCACACTTTAGAGAAGCATCATTCCGGGCTTTTTCACTGGCGCATCAATCCGCTGATGAATCCTGACGGCGCGTTACAGCGGAAGCATCAACGCACCAATGCCAATGGTGTGGATTTAAACCGTAATTTCTCTACTCCCGATAGCCAAAATGGCGCCGCACTCGACTACTGGAAAGTAAAAACCTATGAGAACAAGCGACGCTATCCCGGACCCTATCCACTGAGTGAGCCGGAAACCAACTGGCTGCACCAGGAAATTAAACAATTCAAGCCGGATGTTGTAATCGCGGTGCACGCACCCTACTCGCTGGTTGATTACGATGCACCCAGTCGAAAAAATGCACCCAGGCGTATCGGACACCTATACAAGAACTTGATGGGGACCTACCCCGGATCACTCGGCAACTACGCCGGGATTTATCTTGGCGTTCCGGTGATAACACTGGAATTACCGCATGCCGGCATTATGCCGACCAGGCGCCAAATCAGTCGCCTGTGGACTGACCTGGTGCGCTGGCTGGTGCGCAATATCTGAGATCTAGCTATTCTCTAGAATAAAAGGCAGCTCCATGCGCGGAGCGGGCAGAGTTATTCCGATACATTGGGCCGTCGCAGAAGCTCGAATTTTATAAGCCTTTTCCGATTTCAAGATTTCGGCTTGTCGGCCGATGACATCCTTAGCGACCTGTCCACTCGGCTCGAATTATGCGATATTTGGCCTAAACTTCTGCAACAGAGACAAAATCGTGTCAAATTATCCCTATACCCGCAAACGGCGCATGCGCCGAGATGATTTCTCCCGGCGCCTGATGCGAGAGCATTCCTTGAGTGCGGGAGATTTTATTTATCCAATGTTCATACTCGATGGCGAGCAACAACGTGTCGCGGTTGAATCCATGCCCGGTATCGAACGCGTCAGTATCGACCTGTTACTCGAGGAAGCGAACGAGGTTTCCAGCCTCGGTATACCGGCGATTGCATTGTTCCCGGTTGTGGGCGAGGCCGGCAAGAGCGACAGCGCCGATGAGGCCTGGAATCCCGATGGCCTGGTGCAGCGTGCGGTACGCGCTTTGAAGTCCGCTCATCCCGACCTTGGGGTCATCACCGATGTCGCACTCGACCCCTACACCAGCCACGGCCAGGATGGGCTGCTCGATAAAAACGGCTACGTCACCAACGACGCAACCATCGATGTCCTGGTCAAGCAGGCGCTGTCGCATGCCGAAGCCGGGGCCGACGTGGTCGCACCCTCCGACATGATGGACGGTCGCATCGCTGCGATTCGCGAAGCACTGGAGGCAAAGGGTTACTTGAATACACGCATTCTCGCTTATGCGGCCAAGTACGCATCCAGTTTTTACGGACCGTTTCGAGACGCAGTCGGGTCGGCCGGCAATCTTGGGAGTGGAAACAAGTACACCTACCAGATGGACCCCGCCAACAGCAACGAGGCATTACATGAAGTCGCCCTCGATATCGACGAGGGTGCCGATATGGTGATGATTAAACCCGGTCTCCCCTATCTCGACATCGTGCGCCGAATCAGCGAAGAGTTCCAGTTCCCGACTTTTGTCTACCAGGTAAGCGGCGAGTACGCGATGCTGAAAGCGGCTGGACAAAACGGCTGGATCGATGAAAAGGCCTGTGTACTGGAAGCGCTGCTGTCGATGAAACGCGCTGGCGCCAATGGAATTCTGACCTACTTTGCCAAGGACGCGGCTGCCTGGTTACAGGAAAAATAGTGTCATCGACAGATCATGTCGATCGCTACGCCGTGGTGGGTAACCCGGTCGCCCACAGCCTGTCGCCCAGAATCCACAGCAGCTTTGCGCAGCAAACCGGACAAGCGATCAACTACCAGGCAATAGAGCTTCCGCACAACTCATTTGCAGCCGGAATACGTGATCTGCAGCAACAGGGATTCAGCGGCGTCAACGTGACGGTTCCATTCAAACGCGAAGCCTGGGAGCTGTGCAACCACAAAAGCGAGGCCGCGCAAGATGCCGGGGCGGTTAACACCCTGACCTTTCTGCCCGGTGGCGACATCGACGGAAGTAACACTGACGGTGTCGGCCTGGTTCGGGACCTGGTCGATAATTTAAAAGTTGCTATCAAGGATCGAAGCGTTCTTGTGCTCGGCGCCGGAGGCGCGGTGCGCGGTGTGCTCGGCCCGATCCTCGCACAATCACCCGCGGGTCTCACCATTGCTAACCGTACCCTGGAGAAGGCAATCGAACTGGCGCGGGATTTTGCTGAGCAAGGCAGCCTCGAGGCTGTTGCTTACGATGCGCTCGGTGCCGAAAAGTTCGACCTGGTCATTAATGGTACCGCGGCCGGACTCAGCAACGAAGTCCCACCGTTGCCAGATACCGTAATAGGCGCCAATTCGATCTGTTATGACATGATGTACAGCGCCAGCACTGCAACCGCATTTGTTGACTGGGCACACTCTCACGGCGCAGCAAAAGCTTTCGACGGGATCGGCATGCTGGTGGAGCAGGCCGCAGAGGCTTTTGCGTTGTGGCGTAATGTTCACCCGGACACCGCTGATGTTATTCGTTCACTGGGTCGACCATGAACGAATCGATCATCGAAACTTTTCCAGAATCCGAGGTATTGACCGACGTTAAATCGGAACAGGTCCGAATCATCTTCGCATCTACGCCAACCTCGCTGTTTACGATACTGTTGAGTAGTTTTATTCTCTCGGCGGTACTTTGGGAGGTTATTGAGCCAGCGGCGATTATCACCTGGTTTTGCCTAACCAACCTGCTGTCAGCGATACGTCTATTCCTGTACTACCAGTTCAGGAAACTGCCATTCGAAAGCCTGGTCAGCGATATCTGGCACCAAAGGGCAGTCACCACCAGCATCGCATCCGGGATAACCTGGGGTGCCGGTGGTATTTTACTTTTTTCCGAGCAAAGCATGGTCCACCAGGTTTTTCTGGCGTTCATGATCGGCGGCATATGTGCCGGGGCGATTACCACGCTTTCGGCGATCACGGCCGCGGTTCGCGGTTTCGTGTTCGTTGCGCTCATCCCGGTTATTATAAAATTCAACCTCGTCGAAAGCGCGATCAGCCTGGAAATGACGATCATGTCGATCCTGTTTATGGTCATGATCCTGGTTTCGGCACAACGTTTGAATCGAACTATTCTGGAATCACTGGAAGGACGTCGCCAGCGCGAGATGGCCGAGCGCACGATACGTCGGCAGGCGCACTTCGACGAACTCCCCAATCTTCCCAATCGACGGCTGTTCCTGAATAACCTGCGCCAGGAGATGGCCAAGGCCGATCGGCATCGCCGTTTTGGTGCGGTGTTTTTCATCGACCTGGATCGCTTCAAGTCGGTCAATGATTCGCTTGGTCATGCCGTGGGTGATGAATTACTGGTCGAGGTGGCGCAGAAAATTGCCGAACGACTACGCAAGGAAGACAGTATTGCAAGACTTGGCGGCGATGAATTTGTTGTACTCCTGCCGGAAGTCGGGGACGACCAGGATGCAGCCGGCAACCATGCCTCCACGATCGCGGACCAAATGCGAACGCTGTTTGCGAAACCGTTCATGATCCAGGACAACGAAATTCATTTAACCATTAGTATCGGTATCGCCTTGTTTCCGACCAATGTATCAGCCGAAGACCTGCTCAAGTATGCCGATGTCGCGATGTACCGGGCAAAGAGTGACGGCCGCGATAGCGTAAGACTGTTTTCGCAGGAAATGCAGGAGGCAGTCAATCAGCAACGGATCATCGAGAAGGGATTGCGACAGGCGCTCGCAAACAACGAGTTTGAACTTTACTTTCAGGGGCAATACGACGATGACCACCACCTGGTGGGAGCCGAGACCCTGCTGCGCTGGAATCACCCCGACCAGGGCGTCGTCGCACCCGGGGTTTTTATCGATATTGCCGAGCAAACCGGCCTGATCGTTCCAATCGGGGACTGGGTTTTGCGATCTGCCTGCGAGCATTTGTCGAGACTTGAGGCCGACGTGGTACTGGCGGTGAATGTGAGCCCCAGGCAGTTCAGCGACGCTAATTTTGTCGAAAACCTTAAACAGGTGTTGCTCGAGACCGACGCCAGTCCCAAAAGACTTAAGCTCGAAATTACCGAGAACCTGGCGATGGCAAATATCGCGCACACCATCGTAACCATGAACCGGCTGAAGCGCCTGGGAATCAGCTTTTCTATCGATGACTTTGGCACCGGTTATTCTTCGCTGAACTATTTAAATCGACTGCCGGTGGACGAACTGAAAATCGACCAGACGTTTGTCAGAAACGTTTCAAACTTGCCTGATCATGCGATCATCGTGGATACCATAATCGTGATGGCGCAACAGCTGAACCTCAAAATCGTAGCCGAAGGTATTGAAACCGTGGAGGAGCTCGATTACCTGAAATCCCACCAGTGTAAATACTTTCAGGGTTACTTCTTCGCAAGGCCCGTGCCGTTTAAC
>Ga0265306_10000311_pt1 | contig 22723 bp, 16 predicted proteins | sample Helome_3_FD_192493 | JGI IMG/M metagenome (GOLD analysis project Ga0265306, IMG submission 192493) | Marine sediment microbial communities from subtidal zone of North Sea - Hel_20160420 (Illumina Assembly) | ecosystem: Environmental > Aquatic > Marine > Subtidal zone > Sediment ... | reverse complement strand
AATTTTGGAAGCCTGAAATGTGCATTGAGAATACTGAACGATATGGGGATGAAAGAAATTACAGCTCATAACGAGAATTTAAGTAAAAAGGCTAGAAAGGGTTTTGACGAATTAGGTTTATTAAATAAAGATGTTAGCTATAGAAATCAGCATAGTACCATTTTTAACATTAAAGGCAGTAATGTCTTATTCAACCATTTAATCGAAGAAAATGTAGTCTGCTCCAGACGTGGAGAAGGCATCCGACTTAGTTTTCATTACTATAATACAGATGAAGACATAGATTCCATTTTAGAGATCATTAAAAAAATGTTGTAGTAATTACCTACTTGAAAAAAGAACCATTCCATTTTTACTAAAATGTACTAAAAGGTGATAATATTTTAAGAAATTAATAAATATGATATTAATCATTGGAAATGAGGGATTTAATGTATTATTTTTGCAGCGTAATCACAAAAATTAAAAAATTATGTCAATCGCAAAACAATATTTAAAAACAAAGCCGATATGCAAAGTTACTTTTACAGTACCTGCTGAGGATGCAAAAAAAGTTGCTGTAGTTGGAGATTTCAATAATTGGAATCCTAAAGGAAGCATGTTGAAAAAACTTAAAAACGGAACTTTTAAAGGAACGTTTGATTTTCCGAAGGAAAATACTTACGAGTTTAGATACCTCGTAGATGGAAATTATGTTAATGAAACAGAAGCAGACCGTTACCAGTGGAATGAATTCGCTGGTTCAGAAAATGCTGTATTAGATCTGTAATTAACAATTAGCATTAAAGAGACCGGGATGTTCTATTAACATCCCGGTTTTTTTATTCAACAATTTCTACGCCTTTCCAAAAAGCTACTGACCCCTTTATTTGTTTTGCCAGGTCACTGATCTCAGGGTAATACCAAGCCGCATCTTTGTTTTCCGCTCCATTAACTTCCAGGGTATAATATGATGCTACACCTTTCCACGGGCATGTGCTATTTGTTGTGCTCGGTTTAAAAAATTCTTTTTTAATGCTTTCAGCTGGAAAGTAATGATTATTCTCAACCACAATTGTATCGGTACTTTCAGCAATAATTGTATTATTCCATATGGCTTTCATAATTATTTTTTTAAAATATAGTTTTTATAAAATTTATTCTCATCACTAAAAATTCTGCTTATCTGCATTCCAGCTTTATCAGCTAACCATGCGACTATATTGTCGTCATATTTTTGTGAAATTTCTGCATGTATAGATTCCCATGCATTAAAAGTTACGGTAAGATCAAGCCCGTTAATATGAATTGTCTGATTTTCCTTGGATACCAAATAACTTTTAGCAGTCCCTGTTTCCGGATCATAGACTTCCCAATGTATGAACTTATCGAGATCAAAATTGGCACCCAACTCAGTGTTTATTCTGGCAAGTAAATTTTTATTAAATCTTTCGGTAACCCCTGCATTATCATTATATGCATTTAAGATGGTCTGCGGATCTTTTTTTTGATCAAAGCCAATAAAGAAAAGATCATCGTCATTCATTAATTTTTGAATACTCGTCAAAAATTCCACCGCCTGCGGATGAAGTAAATTACCAATATTTGAACCCAGAAACATAATAACCTTCCTCTTGTGTTCATTGGTACAGAGCTGTTCAAGGGTTTCAAAATAGGTTCCCTGTAAAGACTTTACATTTACCGATGGAAGTTCATTGCTTATGGATTCCTCAAGTTGATTCAGAGCATTCTCGCTAATATCTATGGGGACATACTGAAAGGGAACCCCCTCAGCCGCAAGTTGTCTCAACAGAATTTTGGTTTTCTTTCCATCTCCCGCGCCCAGTTCAATAAGGTCGAATTCCTTTGAACCTTTAAAAAATGCCCGGCATATTTCATCTTTAAACTTATCAAGAATTTGATACTCGCTATTTGTCAGATAGTATTCTGGCATGTCCATAATTTCCTGAAACAACTTATCTCCTTTTGCATCATAGAAATATTTTGATGATAAATGTTTAGGAAAATCAGTAAGTCCTTTATAGACATCTTTATGGAATTCAGATGTTGAAATCAATGTGGTTTTTTGTTGCATGATGCTTTTGTCGTAATTATTTGGCCAACCTTAACCCGGTATACTGCCATCTTAGATGGGGGTGAAAAAAATTACGGTATGTAGGGCGCGTATGATTAGACGGAGTGGCGAAAGATCCTCCACGAAGGACTTTCTGATTTACCATGAATTTACCATTATACTCACCCAATGCTCCCTCTTCTTTCTGATAACCAGGGTAAGGCAGGTATGTGCTTTCTGTCCATTCCCATCGGTCGCCCCATGGGAAATATTTTTGCGCTACTTCCCATTCAAATTCAGTTGGCAAGCGGTAACCTTTCCATTGTGCAAAGGCAAAGGCCTCATAATAGGAAAGATGAGAAACTGGAGTATTTGGACTAATTTTTCGTAGTCCTTCAAGGGTATAGTTATGCCATTCTCTGTTAATATTATGCCAGTATAGGGGAGAAATAATCTGATTTTTGCAAACCCAATCCCATCCTTCGGCATGCCATAATTCAAAAGAATTATATCCGCCATCATTAATAAATTCCAAATATTCCTTATTGGTTATAAGTTTATTTGAAATTTCGTAGGCATGCAAATACACTTTATGTCTTCCTAATTCATTGTCAAAGCAAAAATTATCCAGGCCGTGGCCAATTTCATATATGCCGGCATCAATTGAAACCCAATCCTGTTGGTGACTTTCTTCCCTATGTTCATTAATTGTATCTGTATAAGCTGGTAAAATTGGATTATTACCGAGAATGTATTTTATATCCGTTAGTAACAGTTCCTGATGCTGCTTTTCGTGGTGTATACCAATTTCTAAAAGTTGAAGAAGTTTCTCGTCTGGTTCAGTATCCAAAAGTGTTTTGATAGCTTTAGTCACATAATTTCTATAATTATATACCTTTTGGACTGATGGTCTTGAAAGATTGCCACGGTCTGCCCGGATGACTCTTTTCCCCACGGTTTCATAGTAGCTGTTGAATACAAATGAAAAGTCTTCATCGTAAACCTTATAATCCTTTAAATAAGGTTTTAACAGAAACTCTTCGAAGAACCAGGTCGAATGTCCAAGATGCCATTTAGGTGGGGAAACATCTTCTACGGGCTGAACCACATAGTCCTCAATTTCCAAAGGAGCACATATGGTTTCACTTTCTTCTCTGGTGATTAGGAATGTGTCCAGGAGTGTCTCGGTAACGAGCATAGCGCAATTTTTCTTTTAAATATAGGAATTTATGCGCGGAGATAAAATTATTTAATAATTACACAGCTACTGCTCCCTTGATATGCGGATACGGATCGTAATATAACAGTTTAAAATCTTCAAATTTAAAATCAAAGATATTTCCGACTTCAGGATTGAGGACCATTTTTGGCAATGGTCTGGGTTCTCTGCTAAGTTGCAGTTCTATTTGCTCTAAGTGATTGTTGTATATATGTGCATCGCCAAAAGTATGGATAAATTCACCAGGGGCATAACCACAAACCTGAGCCATCATAAGTGTAAAGAGGGCATAGGAAGCGATATTAAAAGGAACCCCTAAAAAAATGTCGGCACTTCTTTGGTATAACTGACAGGATAATTTTCCATCAGAAACATAAAACTGAAAAAAAGCGTGACAGGGGGGAAGTGCCGCTTTTCCGTTAGCAACATTTTCAGTAAAAGATTTTGAAGTATCTGGTAATACACTTGGATTCCATGCGGTTACAAGCATCCTGCGGCTATCCGGATTTTCTTTTAAGGTTTTAACGACCTCTGCAATCTGGTCTATATTCTCTCCATTCCAATCACGCCACTGATGACCGTAAACAGGTCCTAATTCCCCATTTTCATCTGCCCATTCGTTCCAGATCCGGACGCCATTTTCCTGTAGGTAATTAATATTGGTATCCCCTTTTAAAAACCATAGCAATTCATAAATGATTGATTTCAAATGGAGTTTTTTGGTAGTAACCATTGGAAAACCTTCACTAAGGTCAAAACGCATTTGGTAGCCAAAGACACTATAAGTGCCGGTTCCGGTCCTGTCAGATTTTTGAGCACCCGTTTTAAGAACATGCTTTAGTAGATCGTGGTATTGTTTCATAAAAAGTAAACTTTCAAAGACGAATTTAATGAAAGATAAATTGGATTGGTTTTCGAGTTTTAAAAACTTATTAACCAGGCCGGATTTCCTATTGATTTTTAAAAAGGATCTAACCCAATATCATCCCTGCGATTGTAGCGGACAACAGCGAAGCAAGAGTTCCCCCTAAAACTGCTCGCATACCAAATTCAGAGAGTGTTTTTCTCTGACCGGGTGCTAAGGAGCCTATTCCACCTATTTGAATTCCAATTGAAGCGAAATTGGCAAAACCGCATAACATATAGGTGCCCATAATTACAGATTTATTATAGGCAAAATGTGTAGGGTTAAGGACATTTTTTAATTCTGCCAATTGTATATAACCTACAAATTCACTGGCTGCCAGTTTTATCCCCAATAATTGCCCCATTAGCATAATATCCTGAGTATTTACCCCAATAAGCCACATCAATGGCGCGAAGACTGCCCCCAAAATGGCTTCAAGTGAAAAGGAATCGTATACAGTGTTAGAAGAAATCCATTCATTAAGCGTAGTAAAGTCTCCTATCCAGCCCAAAATACCATTAATCATAGCAATAAAGGCTATAAAAACCAATAACATTGCCCCAACATTTACGGCCAGCTTTAGCCCTTCGGTTGTTCCGTTAGCAATTGCATCAAGAAAATTGGAACCTATTTTTTCATTGGATACTTTGATCTCTTTGTTTACAGCTTCTGTTTGCGGATAAAGTATTTTAGATATAACTATGGCTCCCGGAGCGGCCATAACAGAAGCTGCCAATAAATGCCTTGCGAATTCTAATCGAAGTATTTCATCTGACCCTCCCAAAAAGCCAATATATGCGGCCAATACCCCTCCAGCAACAGTAGCCATTCCTCCAATCATAACCAATAGAATTTCTGACCGGTTCATTTTCTCTAAATATGCTTTAATAAGTAAAGGCGATTCCGTTTGTCCTAAAAATATATTACCGGCTACTGATAGGCTTTCAGCACCGGAGATACCCAACGTTTTTGTGAGTAACCAGGCTAAAGCTTTGACAACCTTTTGTATAATTCCCAAATAAAATAGCACAGAGGTAAGCGCAGAAAAGAAAATGATGGTGGGTAGAATCTGGAACGCAAAGACATATCCAATGTTTGGATTATCTACATTCAACAAGTTACCCAGCAGAAATTTGCTGCCGACAAGCGTAAAATCAAGAATATTTACAAAAAATTGTCCAGCGACCCTAAAAATGTCCTGAATGAAGGGTACCTGCAAAATACCTATTGCTAGTAGGAGTTGAGCCACAACGCCTATACTTGTAGTTTTCCAATTAATTGCTTTTCGGTTTGCACTGAAGATATAGGATATTAAAATGAGCATAAACATCCCTAAAACACCTCTCCAAAGCGAGTTAAAGGAGAATCCCTGATTTGGTGTTATAACGTCTGTTGTCTGGGTGGAAATGTCATTTAAGGTAGTAGTATCAATTGTAATTGACAGAGAATCCGGTATAGTAGCTACCTGAGCTATTACAGGTAATGAAAAAATGAATAAAAATAAAAGAATCCAAAACCTGAGGTTCATAGAAGAGATACTAAATTATCAATTGCGTTTGGAAATTTCATCTCTCAGTTTTGCAGCTTTTTCGTAATCTTCGTTTTTAACAGCCTTGTCTAATTCCTTGTTGAGTTCTTCGAGGCTTAATTCCTTATATGGAGTAGTTGTACCCGGATCTATTTCTACAGTTTCGCCTTCCTGAAGAATCTCATCAACCACAATACTGTCATCACCCTCTTCCTTGTCTTTATCCTTTGAAGAAAACTTAAGGAAAATACCGGCTTTGTCCAAAATGGTTTTATAAGTAAAAATTGGTGCATTAAAGCGAAGAGCAAGAGCAATAGCATCACTCGTCCTGGCATCTATTATTTCTTCAATTTTATCACGCTCACAGATAATGCTGGAATAAAAAACACCGTCCACCAGTTTATGGATGATTACCTGCTTTACCACTATATCAAACCGGTCAGAAAAATTTTTGAAAAGATCATGAGTAAGGGGTCTGGGCGGTTTAATCTCTTTTTCCAAGGCAATAGCAATTGATTGCGCCTCGAAAGCCCCAATAACAATGGGCAGTTTTCTGTCGCCATCCACTTCATTTAGAATAAGGGCATAAGCCCCGTTTTGTGTTTGGCTATAGGAAATTCCTTTTATTTTTAACCTTACTAAGCTCATATTTGTATGTAAACCTCAAATGGTTGTTTAAATAAAGGGTGTCCATATATTTTAACAGCCTTTTGGGGGCACAAATTAACAAAAATTAAGCGTTTTGGGCCTTAAATTCTTTTAATTTTTCAATGAGTTTGGGTACTACTTCGAAGGCATCACCCACTACACCATAATCTGCAGCCTTAAAAAATGGTGCTTCCGGATCAGTATTAATTACAACTTTTACCTTAGAAGCATTGACTCCCGCCAGGTGTTGGATTGCTCCCGAGATACCTATAGCAATATAAAGATTACTGGCCACAGGTTTCCCTGTTTGTCCAACATGTTCGCTATGTGATCGCCATCCCATATCCGAAACTGGTTTAGAGCAGGCAGTGGCAGCTCCAAGAACATCTGCTAATTCTTCAATCATGCCCCAATTTTCCGGACCTTTCAATCCTCTTCCTCCGGACACGACTATATCTGCATCGGCTATAGTCGCTTTACCAACTACTTTGTCAATATTCACTGATTGAACAGAGAAATCGGAATCATTTAAATCAGGGTCAAAGTTCTCGACCTTAGGACTTACTTTATTTTCAAATATTCCATAGGCATTACTAGATACTCCAATAATATTTATATCGGTTTTAAACTGCGTATGGGCAAAACCTTTGTTGCTAAAAGCCGTTCTTTTTACAACCAGGGGATTAGTACTTAGTGGCGGAGCAACCACATTAGTGCAGTATCCCGCTTTTAGTACCCCTGCAAGAATGGAAGCCATATATTTGGTATCGGTACTGGAACTAACAACAATAGCACTAGTTCCTTCATTTTCCACTGCCTGAGAAATAGCTGTTGCAACTGCCTTTGCGTTAAAAATGGATAGTTTATCACTAGTAACTTTCAATATTTTTGAAACTCCATAATTTCCAATTACCTCAGAATCTGGGGCATTAATAGTTATTGCGGTAACTGAAGTGCCTAATTGTTCCGCTAACTTGTACGCATAAGAGGCAGCCTCGAACGCATTTTTTTTGAATTTACCGTTATCGGATTCCGTATAAACAAGTACTGACATAATTTTCTTTTATAGATTAATTTCAAAATTTCCGTGAACTTTGAAACCTGAATTAATATTTATATGACCTTTGCTTCATTGTGCAACAGATCAATTAATTGGGAAATATTATCTGCTTCCACAAGTTTCACTGCACCTTTGGCTGCGGGTTTTTCGAATTTAATATCTTCTGTTCCATGGATAGCTTCAATTGGTTCCAGAACATTTAGCTTTTTTTGACGAGCCGTCATAATCCCCCTCATATTTGGAATACGAAGGTCACTTTCATCTACCAGACCTTTTTGTCCACCAATAATCAGGGGAAGCGTAGTAGAGATTTTTTCCTTACCTCCATCAATTTCCCGAATAGCCGTGGCAGTATTTCCTTCAATTTCAAGCCCTATACAGGTATTTATAAAATTAAAATTTAAAATGGCTGACATCATACCGGGAACCATACCCCCATTGTAGTCTATAGATTCTCTGCCCGCTATGATAAGATCATAAGAACCTGTTTTAATAACTTCGGTGAGCTGCTGTGCAACAAACAAGCCATCAGTTGGTTCTGCATTTATACGAACAGCCTCATCTGCCCCAATTGCCAGAGCTTTTCTAATTGTTGGCTCAACTTCAGGACCTCCAACGGTTGCTACATGAATAGTTGCCCCCTGTTTTTCTTTAAACCACATGGCACGTGTTAAACCAAATTCATCATTTGGATTAATTACAAATTGTACGCCACTGGTATCAAATTTAGTATCACCTTCAGTAAAATTGATTTTGGAAGTAGTGTCCGGCACGTTACTTATACAAACTAATATTTTCATGCTTATTTTGCGTTTTGTACATTAAAAAATGTGGCTGCTAAGATAGCTATTAATTTTCAAATTTACTATGCACGCATAGTAAATTTTACATCTTTTTTTAATACCCTGGCAGGGTTAATTGGTAGATATTTTCATATTTTTGTTGGCATTTGAAAATGAATTTTTTAAAAGGGGGATCACAATAAGATGAAGACCATACAATTTAGGCAGGCAATCGCTGAAGCAATGACAGAAGAAATGCGAAGAGATGAATCCATTTATTTAATGGGTGAAGAGGTCGCAGAATATAATGGCGCCTATAAGGCATCAAAAGGAATGTTAGACGAATTTGGGCCGGATCGTGTTCTTGATACTCCAATTTCTGAATTAGGATTTGCAGGAATAGGTGTTGGATCTGCAATGAACGGTAACAGGCCTATCATTGAATTTATGACCTTTAATTTTGCTCTGGTGGGTATAGATCAGATAATAAATAACGCTGCAAAAATTAGACAGATGTCCGGCGGTCAGTTTAATTGCCCAATTGTTTTTCGTGGACCTACAGGCTCTGCAGGCCAATTGGGTGCGACACACTCACAGTCATTTGAAAGCTGGTTTGCCAATTGTCCGGGTTTAAAAGTGGTTATACCATCTAATCCAAATGATGCTAAAGGTCTTTTGAAAATGGCAATTCGCGATGATGACCCGGTTATCTTTATGGAGTCTGAACAAATGTATGGAGATAAGGGTGAAGTTCCTGAGGGAGAATATACTATTCCTTTGGGAGTAGCAGAAATAAAAAGAGAAGGTAAGGATGTTACCATTGTTTCTTTCGGAAAAATCATTAAGGAAGCTTATAAAGCAGCGGACGAATTGGAGAAGGAAGGTATTAGTTGTGAGATAATAGACTTGCGTACTGTAAAGCCAATGGATAGGGAAGCTATATTAAAATCTGTAAAGAAAACAAACAGATTAGTCATTCTTGAAGAGGCCTGGCCATTTGGAAATGTTGCAACGGAGATAACTTACTTGGTGCAATCAGAAGCTTTTGATTATCTGGACGCACCTGTTGTAAAAATAAACACCGCTGATACTCCTGCACCTTACTCTCCAGTATTGTTGGAAGAATGGATCCCCAACTATAAAGATGTGATAAAGGCTGTTAAGAAAGTGTTATATAAATAAATTAGATAATTTTGTAAAGGTATCTTAGCTTCGTCGACCAAGGTTGGACGAAGCTTTTTTATGAAAGGAATTCTATTCGAAGTCAAATTACCCTGAACCATAATTGCAAATTTTGCATTTTCGATTACTTTGGATCGAGAATTGCAATATTCTAAACTAATGAAAAGATTCCAGCTATTCTTTCTTTTTTTGGCGCCTTTATTTATCTGGTCTCAGACAAAAGCTGGTGGTATTGTAGTTGATGAGGAAGGTGTCCCTGTCGCATTTGCCAATGTTGTATTTAAAGGCTCTACCGAGGGGGCCATTACTAACGAAGATGGCTTATTCTATTTAGAATCCTTAAAAAAATACAATTCACTGATCATATCATTTATTGGCTATAAAACAGAGGAATTAGAATTACCAAAACGTGTAAACTATAATCTCAAAGTTGTAATGTTTCATGGTGAACAATTAGATGAGGTTGTGGTCTATATGGGGAAACAATCTAAGAAGAATAATCCCGCAATAGATATACTAAAGAAAATATGGGCTAAAAAAAAGATCAATGGTCTTCGAATGTTTAAACAATATCAATATGATAAATATGAAAAGGTAGAATTTGACCTTAATTCTATTGATAGCGCTATGATGACGAGTAAACTTTTTAAAGGAATGGAATTTATATTTCAGGATCTGGATACTTCAAGAATTACCGGGAAAACCTATTTACCAATTTTTTTAAATGAAACCTCAAGTAAAGTATATGGTGATAATATTCTTACTCAGACCAAAGAGGATGTTTTAGGAAATAAAAATTCGGGATTTAGTAATAATCAGGCCATAATAGGATTTGTAAAGGATCTTTATTCGGAATATGATATTTATGATAAGTATTTAAAGTTTTTTGACAAGAGTTTCCCCAGTCCCGTTTCCGAAGCCGGAATTGATACCTATAATTACGTGCTTTCAGATAGTGCTTATATAGAGAACAAATGGTGCTATCATATTATTTATTACCCCAGGCGTAAAAATGAACTCACATTTAAAGGTGATTTTTGGGTAAATGATTCAACTTTCGCCATAAAGAAAATCAACCTGGAGGTTACAAAAAGTGCCAATATAAATTGGGTGAAAGAAATTTATATTGAGCAGGAATTCGAGGTAGTTAATGATTCGGTATTCTTGCTAAAAAGAGATTATATGCTTAGTGATTTTAGCTTCTTTAAAAAAGAAAAGTCAAAGGGGGTCTATGGAAAAAGAACTACAGTTTATGGGAATTATAAATTTAATGTTGAAAGGCCTAAACAGTTTTATAAAAATATGACGGATCCTTTTAACCCAATAACTTTTGAAAGGGATAGCGTATTTTGGGAAAATAATCGATTGGAATCCCTAAATAAAGACGAACAGGGGATTTATTCTCTCTTAGATACCTTAAAGACTGTACCGCGTTTTAATACAGCTTATGACATTGTAAGTATTTTGGCATCGGGTTATGTAGAGATTGATAAATGGAATATTGATCTTGGAAGTATTTACAGTGGTTTTGGGTATAACGAGGCTGAAGGAATTAGATTGAGAGGCGGGGCCAGAACCTATTTTGGACAAAATGACCCATGGCGTATAGAAGGGTATATGGCATATGGATTTAAGGATGAAAAATTTAAGTATGGTATTTCGGGCAAGTGGCTGCTGGATAAAAAGACCAGACTAATACTTTCCGGGGGTAACCGCCGGGACATAGAGCAATTGGGAATTAACCTTACCCAAACAACAGATGTGCTTGGCAGAAGTGTGGCCTCTTCCGCAATATTTACCGTTGGCGCCAATGACAGGCTTACCAATATTAACCTTACTACTTTCAATACAGATATTGAGCCTCTAACTAATTTGCGGATTCGCTTTGGGAGTTCTTATCGAACATTGAGCTCTGCCCTGCCGGATTCATTTAGTCTGGATTATATAGATCCCACATCTCCTACAGGAATATCTTCAGAGATAAAACAGTTTGAATTAAGTACAATACTATTATACACACCGGGTAAAAGAACTATTGGCAGTGGGGTAGAGCGCAGAAATGTAAATGATAATTATAGCACACTTTTATTAAATTACACAAAGGGATTAAAAGGTTTCTTTCAAAGTGATTTTGAATTTGAAAAAATTCAGTTTTCTTATACACAACCATGGCAGATTGGAGGTTTTGGAAGATTGTTAAGTACTGTTGAGGTTGGTAAAACGTTCGGATCTGTACCGCTTGGCCTATTGAGCGTAATACCTGGAAACCAAACATTATGGACGATTTATAATACATTTCCAAACTTGAATTTTTACGAGTTTGTAACAGATACCTATGCCACTATTCATTTGGAACATAATTTTAATGGCCGGATTTTTTCAAGGATACCTATTATTCGCAATTGGAATTTAAGAGAAATAGTAGGTTTAAGAGGAGCTTGGGGTACTTTAACGGATGAAAATATTGCACTGAGCAGCCCGACAAATATTCCATTAATAGCCCCTTCTGATAAGATTTATTACGAATACTCCTTTGGTATTGGCAATATCTTCAAGGTTTTTAGAATCGACTTTAATTTCAGAGGAAATTACCTGGAGCTTCCGGATGCTCGTCCTTTTAGTATTAAGGGAACATTTGGTTTTAGTTTTTAAATCTTAAGGGTAAACGATTTAAGCTTTTTTATTCTAATCCATTTTACTACTTTTGCACCCGTTTTAAATCGTAAATAACTAACTGGTATGGAATTAATAGTACAAATTTTACCTGCGTTCGGTGTTTTAGCACTTCTTTTTGTTTTTGTGAAGAATGTATGGGTTTCAAAACAAGACGAAGGCAATGTTAAGATGGCAAATATTGCTAAACACATTTCCGATGGGGCAATGTCTTTCTTAAAAGCGGAGTACAAAATCCTATCCATTTTTGTGTTAGCTGTAGCTATCCTGTTATATTTTAAGGGTTCTTATGAAGAAGGTTCTAATGGGATGGTTGCGTTGTCTTTTGTAGTAGGTGCTATTTGCTCTGCATTAGCCGGTTTTATAGGAATGCGCGTAGCTACTAAAGCAAACGTTAGAACAACACAAGCTGCCAGAGAATCTTTAGGAAAAGCACTGGAAGTTGCATTTGCCGGTGGTTCTGTAATGGGATTGGGTGTAGTAGGTCTGGGCGTTCTTGGATTGAGCGGTCTATTTATGATTTACCAGACGATTTGGCCGGGATCAGAAAACATTCCTATGGTATTAAATGTACTTTCCGGATTTTCATTAGGAGCATCATCTATTGCATTATTTGCTCGTGTTGGTGGTGGTATTTACACTAAGGCAGCAGATGTTGGCGCAGATTTGGTAGGTAAGGTTGAAGCAGGAATTCCTGAAGATCACCCTTTAAATCCAGCTACTATTGCCGATAATGTCGGGGATAATGTTGGGGATGTTGCAGGTATGGGAGCCGATTTGTTTGAATCGTTTGTTGGCTCTATTATTGGTACTATGGTTCTGGGAGCTTTTATATTTACTCCTGAATTTGGAGGATTAGGAGCAGTGTATTTACCATTAGTATTGGCTGCAGTTGGTATTGTAATGTCTATTATAGGCACGTTCTTTGTTAAGGTAAAAGATGGTGGAAGCCCACATAAGGCATTAAACTTGGGTGAATTCGGATCGGGAGCATTGATGATAATCGCATCATATTTTATTATAACTAATATGTTACCTGAAAGTATGGAAGGTTTACCATTCGGCGCTATGGGCGTTTTTGGGGCAACACTTGCCGGTTTAATTGCAGGTTTTGGAGTTGGTAAAATTACAGAGTACTATACGGGTACAGGAACAAAACCGGTTAAGTCAATAGTAAGGCAATCTGATACGGGCGCCGCTACTAATATTATAGCGGGTCTGGGTGTTGGAATGATGTCTACCGCAGTCCCAATCTTGTTAATAGCTGCAGCTATTTTAATTTCACATCATTTTGCAGGTTTATATGGAATTGCAATTGCCGCGGTTGGTATGTTGGCAAATACAGGTATTCAATTAGCAGTTGATGCATATGGTCCTATTTCTGACAATGCAGGTGGTATTGCCGAAATGGCAGAATTGCCCAAGGAAGTTCGGGAGCGTACAGATAAATTGGATGCCGTTGGGAATACTACAGCAGCTATAGGAAAAGGTTTTGCTATTGCCTCTGCAGCATTAACAGCATTGGCATTATTTGCGGCCTTTATGAAAGTGGCCAATGTTACTGCCATAGATGTTTCCAGACCTGATATTATGGCTGGTTTATTAGTAGGTGGAATGCTTCCTTTTGTGTTCTCTGCTTTATCTATGAATGCGGTGGGCAGGGCCGCAATGGCAATGATAGAAGAAGTTCGCAGACAATTTAGAGACATTCCGCAATTACATGCAGCGTTGGAAGTGATGCGAAAGTATGACTCAGATATGTCTAAGTCAACTTTGGAGGATCGGAAAATATTTGATGCTGCGGATGGGTTTGCCGAATACGATAAGTGTGTAGATATATCAACAAAAGCTTCCATTAAGGAAATGGTATTTCCAGGATTATTGGCTATAGCAGTACCTGTGGCAGTAGGGTTTATTGGTGGTGCGGAAATGCTTGGAGGCCTTTTAGCAGGAGTAACTACTTGCGGTGTGCTTATGGCGATATTTCAATCTAATGCCGGTGGTGCATGGGATAATGCCAAAAAAATGATTGAGGCTGATGGCGGTAAGGGCACAGATGCACATAAAGCCGCGGTAGTAGGAGATACCGTTGGAGATCCTTTCAAGGATACTTCAGGACCTTCATTGAACATCCTTTTAAAACTAATGTCAGTTGTTGCTTTGGTAATCGCACCGAGTATTGCGATATCTTCAGATACCTTAACCGCGTATACAGAACAAAAAGCTATTGTCGAGGTAAAAAAAGAAGTGCATGTTGAGATGAAAAAAAACGACGAAGATCTTGTAAAGGCAGTTGTTACTATAACTACTATGGAAGACGGAACGGAAAATATACGTGAGCTTATTTTTGAAGGTAGTGAGGAAGAAGTTAGTGCGCAGATAGAGTCACTTAATGAAACCGATAATAATGCGAAAATCCGCATAGAAAAGGTTGTAAAAAAAGTTACAGAAGAATAGGGAGCTATTTAATGTGTCAAAAAAAAAATCCCTAAGCTCAGCCTGGGGATTTTTTTAGTTATTAGGTCTAAAAAAGTCCGTGAATTTCGGCGTCTATCTTATTAATCACCTCGCCCAGATGTTCAGGTTTATCAACAAAATTTAATTGATCCACATCAATTACCAATAAATTGCCTTTTTCATAACCATGGGCCCATGCTTCATATCGCTCGTTTAACCGACTTAGATAATCAATAGATATGGAATTTTCGTAATCCCTGCCTCGTTGGTGAATCTGGTTCACCAAATTGGGAATTGAACTTCTTAGGTAAATTAGAAGATCAGGAGGCTCTACAAGGGTCTCCATAAGTTCGAAAAGGCTTGAGTAGTTACCAAAATCCCTGTTAGTCATTAAGCCCATAGCATGTAAATTAGGTGCAAAAATGTGGGCATCTTCGTAAATGGTTCTGTCCTGGATTATATTTTTCCCCGATTCCCGGATCTTTAGAATTTGTCTGTATCTGCTATTTAAAAAATAAATCTGCAGGTTAAAACTCCAGCGTTCCATCTGATTGTAAAAATCATCCAAATACGGATTGTCAACTACGTCTTCAAAATGTGCCTCCCATCTGTAATGTTTTGCTAAAAGCCTGGTGAGGGTAGTTTTTCCGGCTCCTATATTTCCAGCAACGGCAATATGCATATAGTGATTGAATTTATGGTTGGTGTCTTAAATTTAAGAGAAACACAATATACAAAGTATCTTCTGGAAGAGAAAAAATAGTTGTTGAAATACAAGAGATAATTATATTTTATCAAAATTTTTATTTCAATGGCATTTATGTACTTTTGTAACCATTATAGAAGAGGAGGGATTTGACTGATTGCAACCTCTTATGCAGACTCCAATTTTTGAATTGGTTAAAATTACTATTTTAACCATCATTCAGGTTCTGCAAAAAAAATGCTAAAGCAGTTTCTACAGATCAATCTGAGTTGTAAACTTCTTTTCAAGCGTCAGTCAAATCGATTTTAATTTTTAAAAAGAAACTATTTATGCCCTATTTGTTTACATCGGAATCTGTTAGCGAAGGACATCCGGATAAGATAGCCGATCAGATTAGCGATGCATTATTGGATAATTTTTTAGCCTTTGACCCTGAAAGTAAGGTCGCCTGTGAAACCCTGGTAACTACAGGTCAGGTTATATTGGCAGGAGAAGTTAAAAGTCATACCTATGTGGATCTACAGCAAATAGCCCGTGATGTTATTAATAAGATTGGTTATACCAAAGGGGAGTATCAGTTTAGTGGTGATTCATGTGGAGTCATTTCATTGATACATGAACAGTCTAAGGAAATAAATCAGGGTGTTGATCGCGGAAATAAGGAAGAACAGGGTGCAGGTGACCAGGGTATGATGTTCGGTTACGCCACAAACGAAAGTGAAAATTATATGCCATTGGCATTGGATATTTCGCATAGAATACTTCAGGAACTATCCCTGTTAAGAAAAGAAAATAAGGAGATTATTTATTTGAGGCCCGATGCAAAAGCACAGGTGACTATAGCGTATACGGATGATAATACACCTGATAGGATTGATACTATCGTCATATCTACACAGCATGATCAGTTTGATAAAGATGATGCTAAAATGTTGTCAAAAATCAAAGAAGATCTTATCACTATTTTAATGCCAAGAGTTATTGCAAAGTTACCGCAGAACACCCAGGCCTTGTTTAATGATAAAATTACCTATCATATAAACCCTACGGGTAAATTTGTCATCGGAGGACCCCATGGTGATAGCGGATTAACGGGAAGAAAAATTATTGTAGATACCTATGGAGGTAAAGGTGCACATGGAGGTGGCGCTTTCAGCGGGAAGGATCCTAGTAAGGTAGACCGCAGTGCGGCTTATGCCGCCAGACATGCTGCAAAAAACCTTGTTGCGGCGGGAGTTTCTGAAGAAATATTGGTGCAAGTAAGTTATGCCATAGGTGTAGTTGAGCCCACTTCTATTTATGTAGATACTTATGGAACTTCAAAAGTAGCTTTAAGTGATGGCGAAATTGCGCGGAAAGTAGCCGAACTTTTTGATATGAGGCCATTTGCGATAGAAGACCGACTTAAACTGAGAAATCCGATTTATTTTGAAACAGCGGCTTATGGCCATATGGGGAAAGAACCCACAATGGTGTCTAAAGTATTTGAATCCCCATATAATGGGAGGGTTGAAAAAGAAGTAGAGTTATTCACCTGGGAGAAATTGGATATGATAGATAAGGTGAAATTGGCGTTCAATTTGTAATTTTTTGTACAAATAATAGGAATATCAGTTTTTCCATACCTATATTTGCTTTTACTAAGTTCAATCACTTGTTGAAAAGTTATCAAGAAAGGTGGAGGGAATAGACCCTTTGAAGCCTTAGCAACCCTTCGTGTCCAATGCGAAGAAGGTGCTAAATTCTATCACATGATAATTGTGACAGATAACATAAAAGAATTACCTGAGGTAATTAGTCTTTCTTAATAACATTTTAATATTTCCCAACTGCTCAGTGTAGCAATTAGGTTTGGATTGTACTGAATTATATATTTAATGATGATTTAAAGATCGTTATGAAAACAATTATTATTTAGAACCAGTATTCAAATCGAATACATAGAAACAAACATTATGAGTGAACACAAATTTTCTACCAATGCATTGCACGCAGGACATGACACAACTATAAATGGGGGTACGCGGGCAGTCCCTATCTATCAAAGTACAGCCTATGTATTTAATGATTCTGAGCACGCAGCTAATTTATTTTCATTAGCGGAGTTTGGTAATATATATACCAGGATAAACAATCCTACCAATGATATTTTGGAACAACGTTTGGCCGCATTGGAAGGAGGTATTGCTTCAGTCGTTACTTCATCGGGAACGGGAGCTTTAAGTACCGCTCTTTTAGTTCTGTTGAAGTCAGGAGATCATATTGTAGCTTCGAATAGCTTATACGGGGGTACATATAATTTGTTGAGTGTTACCCTACCCCGGTTTGGAATTACTACAACATTTGTAGACCCTTCAGACCCTTCAAATTTTGGGAAGGCTGTAAAGGAGAATACGCGCGCAATTTTCGTAGAGTCGCTCGGGAACCCAAAGCTGGACGTTCTCGATTTAAAAGCTATTTCAGCCGAAGCAAAGGCTGCTAAAATTCCTTTTATAGTTGATAATACAGTGGCAACACCCGCCTTGTTAAATCCGATTGAGCATGGGGCCAATATTGTAATTCATTCTCTGACCAAATATATCAATGGCAATGGTACAGCACTTGGTGGTGCGGTAATAGATGCCGGAACCTTTGATTGGGCAAACGGGAAATTTCCTGAATTTACAGAACCTTCAGCAGGATATCATGGTTTAGTATATCATGATGCCTTGGGCCCCGCTGCATTTATTGCTAAGGTACGAATCGAAGGCTTAAGGGATCATGGCGCCTGTCTGAGTCCATTTAATGCGTTTCAAATAATCCAAGGTCTGGAAACACTTGAGGTACGTATGAAAAAGCATAGTGAAAATGCACTTGAATTGGCTGAATGGCTTTTAGATCGAGATGAAGTTACGTGGGTAAATTATCCAGGCCTGGAAAGCAGTAAATATTTTGCCGAAGCAGAGGCTTATTTGCCAAAAGGACAAAGTGGGCTAGTTACATTTGGTGTTAAAGGGGGATATGATTCTGCAATGAAAATAGCCGACGGAACCCAAATCTTTTCCTTATTGGCCAATATTGGCGATACTAAATCTTTAATAATTCATCCGGCTAGTACTACACATCAACAATTAGATGATGCAGCACAGGAATCAACAGGAGTGACTAAAGATTTAATACGTTTATCTGTTGGATTGGAAAATCTGGATGATCTTAAAGCCGATCTGAAACAGGCTTTTGCAACAATTGATAAATCTGTTCTGGCATAGTAGTTATCAAAACAATACTGATATAGGCTGAGTGGAGTGTATAACTCTTAATAGAAGCACATCTACTCAGCTTTAATTGACATCACTTGAATGAAAGACCTGAATACAACACTTAAAATAATAGAAATCCCTAAGTATAAAACTTATGGTGGCATTGTGCAAGATATGGAGTTATCCTATCAATTGTTTGGTAAAGAATTGCACTCCGCACCTATTATAGTCGTAAATCATGCCCTTACAGGTAATTCAAATGTTGCAGGGCAAGATGGTTGGTGGGCTTCATTGATTGGAGAAGGTAAATGTATTGACACAAAGAAATATACTGTGTTAGCCTTCAACATCCCCGGTAACGGATATGACGGATTTGTGGTTGACAATTATAAAGATTTTGTGGCTGGTGATATTGCAAAAATATTTCTTCAAGGATTGAAGGAGCTGAATATAGATCGTATTTATGCTCTTATCGGGGGTTCATTAGGAGGCGGAATTGCCTGGGAAATGGCCGCGATAAATCCATTATTAACAGAACATTTGATCCCTGTAGCTGCTGATTGGAAGTCAACAGATTGGCTCATTGCCAATTGTCAGATTCAGGAACAATTTCTTGTAAATTCTAAGCAACCTGTCCACGACGCCAGGATGCATGCTATGTTGTGTTACAGAACTCCCCAGTCTTTTAAAGCAAGGTTTCAAAGAAGCACCAATGAAGAACTACAGGTTTTTAATGTGGAAAGCTGGCTAACCCATCATGGAAAAAAATTGAATGAAAGGTTTCAGCTTTCGGCTTACAAATTAGCCAACCAATTATTAAAAACGATAGATATCACAAGAGATGGAGAAGATGCATTTATCAATCTTCAAAACAGTAAAACCAATATTCATATTATAGGGGTAGATTCTGATCTTTTTTTTACAGCAAATGAGAATAAGGATACTTTTAAACAGTTGGCTCAGGCTAAAAGCAATGTAACTTATGGTGAAATTCAATCGTTGCACGGTCATGATGCCTTTCTCATTGAATTTGAACAGATGCAGCAATTGCTCAAGGGAGTTTTTGATACCAATGGAAAATCTGAGAGAATAAAAATTTTAAAGTTTGGAGGGAAGTCACTTTCCAACGGAGAAGGCCTGGGAAGGGTATTGGATATAATAACCCATAAAGTCAAAAATGGAGAAAATATTGCAGTGGTTTTATCAGCTCGTGAAAAAGCAACAGATCAATTGGAAGCCATATTAAATAAAGCCGCAAAGGGATTAGATTATTGGGAAGATTTTGAAAATTTTGAAAGCTATCAGAAACATACTTTTAAAAATATAAATCTTTCAGAGGAATTCCTGGAATTGGTGAAATTATTTGAAGGAGTTACTTTACTTGGTGATTATAGTGCTAAAATAAAAGACCAGGTTCTGGCATATGGAGAGCTAATATCAGGTAAGTTGATCACAAAATTGCTTATTGGAGAAGGAATCAATGCCAAATTACTTGATAGCCGCCGACTGATAAAAACGGATGATTCTTATGGAGATGCCAAATTGCTGGAAGATGTATCCAGGGAAAATGTAATTCATGAATTTTCGAAATTAAAGCCAGATGAGGTGCCATTGATCACAGGTTTTATTGCTTCTACCGAGACAGATGAAACAACAACATTAGGTCGTAATGGCAGTAATTATACTGCTTCTCTTGTTGCAAATTTTTTGGACGCAGAAGAATTGCAAAATTATACTCATGTTGATGGTATTTTCACAGCAAACCCCGAATTTGTTTCTGAAGCACAAAGAATTGAGCAATTGTCATATAGTGAGGCAAATGAACTTGCTAATTTTGGAGCAACCATTTTACACGCGAAGACTATTATTCCCTTAATCGAAAAGAATATCCCATTGAGGATACTCAATACTTTTAATAATGATAATGAGGGTACGCTGATCAGTGCCAAATCTAGCAAAGAAGGAATAAAATCGTTATCCGCCATTGAAAATGAAGCTTTAATTAATCTCGAGGGAAGAGGTTTGTTAGGGAAAGTAGGAATTGATGCGCGAATTTTCAGAACTCTTAGCCAAAATAATATAAGTGTAAGTATCATCTCCCAGGGTTCTTCTGAGAGAGGAATTGGATTGGTAGTTAATTCGGAGAAGGCACACTTGGCAAAAAGGGTACTGGAAATGGAGTTTGAGAGCGATTTTCAATCGCGTGATATTAATACAATAACTATTGTTAGCGAAGTTTCAGTCATCTCTGTTGTTGGTCAGGATCTAAGCACTTTTCACAAACCATATAATGCCTTAATCAAGAATCAAATAGTTCCCTTATTATTTAACAACACAATTTCAGGGAAGAATGTAAGCCTGGTAGTTAAGAAATCAGACCTTCACAAGGCACTTAATGTTATGCACGGTCAAATTTTCGGGATTAGCAAAAAGGTAAATCTGGCGATTTTTGGACATGGAAATGTAGGGGGTACTTTAGTTGATCAGATCTTAGATTCGGAAAAGGGAATTGAGGAAAGAAAAGGCATTAATCTAAATGTATTTGCCCTGGCAAATTCGAGAAAATTACTTTTGAACAAAGATGGTATTTCTAAAAAATGGGAGGAGGAAATAAATGAAAATGGAATTCCTTATACTATAGATCATATTTTTGATTATGCCAAAATACATCATCTGGAAAATTTAATTGCAATTGATAATACAGCAAGCCAGGATTTCGTGGCCAACTATTTTGATTTTATTGAAAGTGGATTTGATCTTGTGTCCTCAAATAAAATTGCTAATACCCTGGGATTTGACTACTACAGATTGATAAGGGAAGAGTTGTCAAAAAAACAGAAACAATACCTATATGAAACTAATGTGGGTGCTGGCTTACCATTAATTGATACAATAAAACTTTTACATTTATCCGGTGAAAATATTACGCGAATTAAAGGTGTTTTTTCGGGGTCTTTAAGTTATATTTTTAATACTTTTTCCGAAGAGGACACTTCCTTTTCCACGATTTTGAAAACCGCCATTTCAAGTGGATTTACCGAACCCGATCCAAGAGAGGATTTATCCGGTAACGACGTGGGTAGAAAGTTGCTGATACTAGCTCGTGAATTGGAACTCGAAAATGAATTTGATGATATTTCAATTCAAAATCTTATACCATTATCTCTCCGTAATGGAAGTGTGCAGGAATTCTTGAATGGATTTGAAGTCCTGGATGATTTTTTTAGTAAAATCAAGGAGAACCAGGAGCCGAATCATGTACTCCGCTATGTTGGGGATTTGTATGGTGATTTACAGAAAGAGAAAGGAAATCTGGAAGTAAAACTGGTATCAGTCCCTAGGGAGAGTGCCTTGGGTCAGGTTAAAGGTTCTGATTCTATTATTGAGATTTATACCGAGTCATATGGCGAACATCCATTGGTAATTCAGGGTGCAGGAGCGGGTGCTGCCGTAACTGCTCGAGGGGTTTTTGGAGATATTTTGCGTATTGCAGCAAAAATATGATTGTTTTTTGAATAATCCTGCAAATAGAAAGAGATGAAGAAGAAAAAATTTGAAACTGAGGCGATACGTACACAAATAGAACGTTCAAAGTTTTTGGAACATTCAAGTCCGATGTACCTTACATCCAGTTTTATTTTTGAGGATAGTGAAGATATGAGGGCTTCCTTTGCGGAAGAAAAAGAGCGCAATATATACTCGAGATATTCCAATCCTAATTCATCAGAGTTTATAGAAAAAGTATGTAAAATGGAAGGCGCAGAGGATGGATTTGCATTCTCCTCGGGGATGTCGGCTGTTTTTTCAACCTTTGCCGCTTTGTTAAACAGCGGCGATCATATTATATCGGCACGAAGTATTTTTGGTTCAACTCATAGCCTTTTCACTCAGGTTTTTCCAAAATGGAATATTAGCCACAGCTATTTTAAAATTGGGGAATTAGAAAATTTAGAAAAACTAATTACACCAAAAACCAAAATACTCTTTGCAGAATCCCCAACAAATCCAGGTGTTGATATTCTCGACCTTGAAGCACTTGGCAGGTTTTCAAAAAAGCACAAACTTATAATGATTGTGGATAATTGCTTTGCTTCTCCTTATTTGCAGCGGCCCATAGAATTTGGAGCGGATCTGATAATTCATTCCGGTACTAAACTCATGGATGGACAGGGTAGGGTATTGGCTGGTATTACAGTTGGTAAAAAAGCATTAATAGATCAAATTTACCGGTATTCAAGAATAACGGGCCCTGCATTATCTCCATTTAAT
>Ga0265306_10000310_pt1 | contig 22725 bp, 18 predicted proteins | sample Helome_3_FD_192493 | JGI IMG/M metagenome (GOLD analysis project Ga0265306, IMG submission 192493) | Marine sediment microbial communities from subtidal zone of North Sea - Hel_20160420 (Illumina Assembly) | ecosystem: Environmental > Aquatic > Marine > Subtidal zone > Sediment ... | reverse complement strand
AGGCGGGAAAGTTCGGGGTACTCTGTGTCGATCGTGGCGTGGCTGGCAATGTGGATGAGGTCGGCGGAGTCCAATGCGGGCGAATCGAAAGCGGATCGGCTCAGCTCATTTCCCTGCCGCACTGTCATCATGGCATCGGGAAAGTAAGCCTGCACCGTGGCAAGTTCACTCGCGGCCCCACGCAATTCCTGTGGGCCCTGGGGCGAAAAGGCCGGATTTCCGGCGAGAAATATCGAATCCGGACGAAACGGCCGCTCCAGGTTTTTTGTCAGCCACTCCAGGTGATTGGCGGAGGCGACGTTTACCAGCTGGTGTTGACGGACCAGTGCTTGTCCGGCCACTGGCAAGGCTTCCAGCGGGAAATCGCTCAGCGCACCCGCGTTGATGAACAGTACTCTGAAGCGTAAGTCGTGCTGAATGGGCGCGAGCAAGCGATCGCCCAGTTCCACCAGGTCCTGGTCCAGCGAAGCGTGGTTGATGGTGCGTATATTGTCCCTGGCCTTTTCAATGAGTTGCCTCAGTTCTATTCCGGAACCCAGTTGGTGAAGCTTCAGCCCATCGCTGTTACCGGTCCAGGCATAGGCCATCTGGTCGGTAAAATAAAAAGTCAGTACGCTCCAGTCGGGCGGTAATTGCCCCAGTTGTTGCCTGAACTCGGCTGCGGTCGGCTGGCGGTTGATGGTCCCGGTATCGAGCGCGTGGGAGAGCAGTAACTGGTCAATGCTGTTCTGGGCAGCGATCCGCGCTTCGGCGGACTTTGCACGACTACGCTTTGCAAGCAAGCTCCTGAAGGTGGCGGTAGCCTGATGCTGAGGATTTTCCCTGGCGGGGCGCACGCCCTGGTTTGCGTAGTTGAAACTGGCATTGCGCACCCGGTCAAGTGCCAGGAATGAGCGGACAGCGGTCTGTTCATTTGCCGTGTCGGGGTCCAGCTCCAGCTTCATGTAGTCTTCAAAAATCTGCCGGCGGGCGTCCCAGTACCAGGCGCCGAGTACACCCGGAAGTTCATGGCGGTAGAAATTGATTTCATCGACGAGATCCGCCAGCAGTTTTCCTGCAATCTGATGCTTGCCTTCCAGCGCGAACAATTGCGCCCACAGGTAGTGACCCTCCAGCGCAAGCGTGGAGGCCTGCATGGATTGGATTGACCCGTAAGCAGCTGCAAGGTCTGAGCTGGAACATCCGGACCCGGCGCGCAGCCGCATTTCGATGACGCAGGCGTTCAGCCGGGCCAGTTGCGCCAATGGTTCGAAAGAGCTCAATGCGTACAGCTCACCACTCTGCCGGTACAGGCTGATAGCCAACTCGAAGCGGGCTTCAGCAGCGGCGTCTCGAGCCTGGCTTTGCAACCAGTCAGCGCGGCCAGTATCGGTCGCCAGGTAGTCTTCCTGCCGGGCCCGGTCATGCCTCATCTTGCTAAAGTGTTGTTGCAGCCGACTGATATCAGCGCTCAAAGCCAGGGCGCGGCGCATTCCGCGCCCATCATGCGCAGCTTCGAGGTCGGGCAGGGCCAGTTGCAACAGTGCCAGGCTTTTGTCGGCCTGGCCCAGTTGGCGGTAGGCCTGGCCCAATAGCAGGCGGTTTCTGCCGCGGCTCTCTACCCACTGGTTTTCCAGTCCTAATTCCAGCGCCTGGTTGAGCACGTCCAGGGCTTCAGGAAACCGGTACAGTTTTAGATAGTATTGTCCCAGCAGGCTTAACAGGTGTTCCCGCTCGATGGGATCGTTCTGTATGCCCTGTTCGCGCAGCAGCCGCAGAAGGGTTTCGACCGCTTTGTCTGTGTAACCGAGCCTTTCCTGCGCCACTGCTGTATTGCCGCCGATCAGGTTGACCAGGTAGGTATCCTGCAACTGGATAGCCATCTCCAGGGCAAGGGCGTATTGGTCCAGGGCATCGCTGATCTCGTCCTGGTAATACAAAGTGATCCCCGCGTTATTGATTGCCCAGACGATTTCAAATGTGTTGTCTGATTGCTCGGCCAGTTGCCGCGCTGCCGTGAAATGCTGCAACGCCTCCTGCAGGTTCTGGCGGGCCTGGGTTTCATCATTACCGGCATCGCGTTCAATCTGAATCTGGCCAGCCAACTGGTGGCCCAGCAAGCTTAGCAAAGGCACCCCGGATTCATATCCGCTGGCGATTAACGTGCTGGCGGAAGTCAGTGCATCGGCGTATTGATACAGGGGGTAATACTTGATATAGGCGCTGAAATATAGCGCCCACAGCGCCGGTTCTTTCAACTGCAGGCGGTCGAAGCTCTGTTGCGCACGGCTTAGTGCCGCCAGGCTGCCGGCCCAGTCTTCGGCTGCTTCGCCATCCACCTGTTGCAAGCCTTTGGCGAGGTCCCTCCAGGCTGAGGCCAGCGTGGCATCGGATTCCGAAACCGCAGGCAATGCATAGATTTTGACGGTTATGGAAGCCCGTTGGTTGCTATGCATAGGTGTCACTTCCAGCGTGTAGTCAGCTTGCACCGGGGTGGCGTCAATCAAATGGTAAACGGGGGCTGACCTGAGGAAATCAAGCTGTACCTTGCTGATGATCTGCCCGTGGTTATCCAGCACTTCGGAACGGTGCTTGACATTGCGCGCCAGAACTTCGATCAGCAAGGGTTGTGCACTGCTGAGCAGGGGAATACGCAGGGTCTGCGACTCTGTTAATTCGCTGTGACTGGACGAAGACAGCAATATGGGCTGCGCAGCCGGTTCTGCACCGCAGCCAGCGAGGCTGCAGGCGTACAATATGCATAGCGCGATACCGCAGATTGTCTGTTTTATGTTCTTTTGCAGCAATTGCATCCGTTCCGTGCAATGTTAAAAGATGTTTCCGGGCGGTTGTTTTCCCATTGTTTTCGTATGATAGTCTAATGTATAGACGATCAGCAGGGGTTGCGCCAGCAGTGTCATTGTCAGTTCAACAAGTCCATGAATATAACCGAGATTTGGTTATGCGCATCGGTGAGGGTGATCGCGCGGCGGAATCGGAGCTGGTTGAACGATACGCTCCTGGTGTCCGGCTGATACTGCTAAAACGAACCGGGGACGCCTCGTTGGCCAATGACTTGTGCCAGGACACCTTCGTGGTGATGCTGCGCAAACTTCGCGCTGGTGAATTGCGCGACAGTAACTGCCTGGCAGCGTTCATTAGCCGCACCGCCGTCAATATTTCAATACAGTACTACCGCAAGGAAAAGCGTTACGTACATTCTGCAGATGGGATAATTGGGCTTTACTCTGCACATAGTGATAGAAAAGGTGAACACCTGGATTGCCAGGCCACCCGCAGGATGCTGGAGAATACACTGGAACAATTAGCCGTATCGCGTGATCGGGTCATCCTGCGGCGTTTCTATTTGAGTGACGACGATAAAGAAGTGATTTGCCGGGAACTGGAATTAAGCCCGGCCCATTTCGATCGGGTGCTGTATCGGGCCAAGCTACGCTTGCGTGAACTGATTAACCAGCAACCCGAACTCAAGTCGCTCTTGTTTGGAGGATTGCTTGATGAGTAACTTCGCGAATAACGGTAAATGGGTCGACAGCTATGTGCGTGATGAGCTGAACCCAGATGATATGGCCGAATTCGAAGCGACTTTGCTGAACTCGCCAGAGCTGCATCAGCAACTGGAAGTATCGCTGGGCGTGCACCGGGCGCTGGAATTTGAAAATGAACTGCAAGCGGAAGGTAAACCCGTTGAGCACACAGCGGTCATCCCGCCACTGAAACCAGGCAGCCGCAATTATCTGCTCGGGATGGCAGTTGCCGCAAGCCTCGTATTGGCTTTGATTTCTACGGTGATGTATTGGCGGGCCGACAATGAAAAAATCACTTTAGTGACGCAGCTGGCGGACCTGAGCCAGCCCAGTGGCACGGTGCTGTCCGTACCCGTGGATATCATGCGCTCCCTCGGCGATCAGGTTCCTGATGTGATCATCAAGAAGCCCGAGGGCCAGGCGGTATTGATTCTCGACATTGAACTGAGCCGGGCGCTGGCTGGTGCAGGACAGGTGAACCTGGTTCTGCGCAATCTGCAGGACGAAGAATTGTTTTCCTGGGAATCCGCCAATATCACAGGCGGGCGCCTGAGCACCGCGTTTCAAGCCAGTTCACTGCCCGCGGGAAAAGTGTGGCTTGAGCTGTCCGACACTGCCGGCAAGACTGTAGACAGCCGGCTATTGGAATTTCGTTAGTCTGAGCGATTAAATCCCCTGTAGGCGAGTGCTTCTGCCAGGTGTTCCCGGCGGATCGAGTCCTGCCGGCCGAGGTCGGCAATGGTGCGCGCCACTTTGAGAACGCGTTGGCAGCCGCGCGGCGAGAGCCCCATTTGATTCGCGGCTTCTTCGAGAAATCTGTCGTTGCGGCTGCCCGGTTTGCAATGCAGGCGAACCCCGGCGCTGTCCAGTTGTGCGTTGGGTGCACCTGTTCTTTTCAATTGTCGCCTGCGTGCGGCGACGACTCGTTCGCGCACTGCGGCGCTGCATTCAGGTTCCTTTCCCCGCTTTTGGTGATGCAGGCGCTTCGGGCGTGCAATTTCCACCTGCAGATCAATGCGGTCCAGCAAGGGACCGGAGATCTTTCCACGGTAGCGTTGCACCTGGTCCGAGGTGCACATGCAGCGGCCGCTTTTATCACCGGCATAGCCGCAGGGGCAGGGGTTCATCGCCGCCACCAGCTGAAAGCGGGCGGGAAACTCCGCAAAGCTGGCTGCGCGGGATATGATGATCCGGCCGGACTCCATGGGCTCCCTGAGAACCTCAAGTACGTTGCGGTTGAATTCCGGCAGCTCGTCCAGAAACAGCACGCCATGATGTGCGAGCGAGATTTCTCCGGGACGGGGTTTTGAACCACCGCCAACCAGTGCTGCGCTGCTTGCCGTATGATGCGGCGCGCGGAAACTGCGAGTGAGCCATTGGCTGATATCGAGGCCTCGCTGGCTAATGGATGCAACGGCTGCAGTGTCCAGTGCCTCTTGCTCGCTCAGTGGCGGCAAGATACCCGGCAAGCGTGAAGCCAGCATGGTTTTGCCGGTACCGGGCGGCCCTGTAAACAGGATGTTGTGCGCTCCGGCGGCAGCCACCTCCAGGGCTCTGCGCGCCTGTTGCTGCCCATAGACATCCCGCAGGTCTCTGTTAGCGGGCCGCGCAGTGCAGTCTTCGATCGCGACCTCACTGAGTTGTCCCCGCCCATGCAGCCAGGACACAACGGCCAACAGGCTATCTGCGCCATACTGGTTTTGTCCTCGAGCCAGCGCCGCTTCCGCTGTATTGGATGCCGGTACCACCAGACCGCGGCCCGCGCGCTTTGCACCAAGAGCCACCGGGAGTACGCCGGGAACCGGATTGAGCCCGCCGCCCAGGGAGAGTTCCCCGATAAACTCGAATGCAGTGAATTGATCATCGGTTACCTGGGCGGTCGCCGCGAGAATTCCCAGTGCTATGGGCAGATCGAAACGGCCCCCCGCTTTTGGCAGGTCTGCCGGCGTAAGCGATATGGTGATGTGGCTGGGCGGTATCCTGAAACCCGCATTAAGCAGGGCGGCTTTTACCCGGTCTTTAGCTTCCCTGACTGCGGTCTCCGGCAGACCAACCATCGAAATTCGCGGCAGGCCGCCACCCACGTGCACTTCGACGATGACTTCAGGTGCATGGACACCCACACCAGCGCGACTGTAAACACGGGCGAGACTCATGCAGGATATGTTCCTGTATCAAGAGCGTCCCGCGTGTAAGTAAATTACCTTTCGTTTGATAGGAACGATGCTTCAGGAAAGTTCGTTCATGCGGTTTTCAAGTGCTTCCAGTTTTGCGCGTATTTCCTCCAGCACGGCACACTGCGCATCGTACTCTTCCCGGCCCACCAGATTCATGCGTTCGAAGGCACCTGTCAATACTGAGCGAAACTGGTTTTCCATTTCATCCCTGGCCTGGGCGACTCCCGGTGGCAGTGCGTCTGTCAGTTTACGGGTCAACTCATCGATCAATCTCAGGTCTATCATTTGTAATTCCTGCTATTTGTGATTACTGCTTGTGGCATGATTATGCTCACATTAAAGTCAATTGATCTACTGTTTCAAAGGACACTGCCATGAAAATGATTACGGCAATCATAAAACCATTTAAGCTGGATGATGTTCGCGACGCTATTGCTGAAATCGGGATACAGGGGATGACGGTCACCGAGGTCCGTGGTTTCGGCCGCCAGAAAGGCCACACCGAGCTCTATCGTGGCGCTGAGTACGTGGTGGATTTTCTACCCAAGCTGAAGCTGGAAATAGCCGTCCCGGATGAGCAGGTGGATGCGGTGGCAGAAGCCATCGCCGATGCCGCTGCTTCTGGACGGATTGGAGACGGCAAGATTTTTGTCCAGCCGCTCGAGAAAGCGGTGCGCATCCGTACCGGTGAGGAAGGCGACAAGGCACTGTGAGTGAATTTGGCGGTAAGACGAAAAAAATTAAAGAAACTAAAAACGGTTTCGCAGCGTCTATATCTTGAACACGGGTAAAAAACCAAGTATCAGGGCAAAGAACTAATGACTGAAAGCCATTCCTTCATATCGGCCACACTGGCTGAGCTGAACCGGCGAAAAGTGCTCAGGACCGTGGGCGCTTACGCCGTGGGTGTCTTCGTCTTGCTGCAATTGATGGATGCTGCGGTTGAACCCCTGCGGTTGCCCGACTGGCTGCCGACACTACTCGTTGTTTTATTGATCCTCGGTTTTCCAGTGGTATTTCTGCTGGCCTGGCATCTGGATATTCGCACGGACGGCGTACACCGGACCAAGAGCGCCGGCCTGCTGAGCAGGTCTCAGAGTTCGATTCTGTTCAGTATCATGCTGTTGGCCATGGGTGGCCTGGCTTATGGCTTTTACCAGTACTATGCTGGCGTGTTTGAAACACAGGCCCAGCAAGGGCTGGTGCAGGCATCAGCTACGCGAGCTTTTACGGCGCCGGAAAATTCAATCGCTGTTTTGCCGTTTGCTGATTTGACCGAAGACAGCGACCAGGGACATTTCGCTGATGGTATTTCAGAAGAGCTATTGAACCTCCTTGCCCAGGTCGAGGGGTTGAACGTCGCAGCGCGAACTTCGTCTTTCGCATTCCGTGACAATGAAGGAGATATCCGAGAGATCGGGCGCTTGCTGAATGTCAGAACAGTGCTTGAAGGCAGCGTCCGCAAATCGGGAGACCGTCTCCGGCTGACCGCGCAGCTGATCAACGTGGAAGACGGTTTCCATATCTGGTCGAAAATCTACGATCGTGACATGACCGATATCTTTGACATCCAGGACGAAGTCGCCAGCAGTATTGCCACCGCTCTGGTGGATTCCTTCGAAGGCCTGACTACCAAGCCGGAGTCCCGCACAGACAGCATCGCCGCGGCCCAGGCTTACCGCACCGGTCGTCTCCACTGGTGGCGCCGAACGCCGGCCGAATTGCAAAAAGCCATCGAGATGTTTGCCAAGGCGCTGGAACACGATTCCCAGTATGCTCCGGCTTACGCAGCGATGGCCGATACCTGGTTGCTGGTCTCACTGTACGGCAATATCACAACGGTCAAGGCAACTGAAAAAGCCCAGGCCATGATCGAAAAGGCGTTGGCGATTGATCCCGAGTCCGCCGAGGCTTTCGCCGCACTGGGGCTTGCCCGTTGGCAGATTGGTCAGATGGATGCGGCGGAGTCGGCCCTCAGGCAGGCTTTAGAACTGAATGAAGATTACATACCTGCGCAATTGTGGCTGGCCGGCGTACTGGGAGAACAGGGCCGCTATCCGGAAGAGCACCTGGTGCTGCAGCAGGCCATGCAGCGCGATCCTCTGAATGAACTTCTGATGGTCAATTATGCGGGCAATCTTTCCACCCGGGGCGACTGGGAAGCAGGCCGGGATATGTTGGGTGGATTGCTGGAACTGCGGCCCGACTCCACGATTCTGTTGCGCTTCATGGCAAAAATGGAGATTTATAACGGCAACCTGGTCGAAGGCTGGAAGCTGGCTAACCGCGCCTATCAACTGCAGCCGGATAACCCTGAAGATATCGCCTCGCTGGCAAGGACATGGGTGCTGTTGGGCGATGCCGAGGAAGCCGAGCGCCTGGTCTTGCTGGGGTTGGAAACTGCTGATCAAAACCAGAATCTGCTGGGGACTTACTGGATGACCCTGATGGTCGCACGCCGCTACGAAGAGGCCGAGACACTGGTTCGTCAGATGATCTCAACAGCGGGCGATGGTTTACCCGAAGCGCTGAAACGGAACTTCAACTTGCAGCTGGGACTGATCGCGCTGGTGCGCGGGGATTTTGCCGGTGCGCGGGAACTGCTGGTTGCAGCGATCGGTGATGAAGATGGCGCTGCCTACAGCGGTGACTCGGTCATGATTGTGACGATGGCGGCGCTCGCCTCGGATCAACTCGGCCAGACGGAAGAAGCCGGTGAATTACTGAAGGATGCCGAGCGTAAAATTCGGCGGGCACGTCTGAACGGCGTGGATGATCCCGGTATTTATTACAACGAAGCGATTCTGTTGGCGATGCGCAGTGAACCTGCCAGGGCCATGGAAAAGCTCAATGAAGCGTATCAGCGGGGTTTCCGGGAGCGGTGGGTGATGGAAATTGATGGCCGGCTGGGGCCTTTGCGAGACAACCCTGAATTCCTGCTTCTCATGCAGCAGATGCGGGAGGATGTTATCCAGGCCCGATCTGAAATCGATGCATTGTCACGAATACTGGCCGTATTGTAGGTACAGGGTTTCCAGGCGTTCATACTCCCGCAAATCGCGCCGCATCTCCGATCCATCGTCTGATTAACTTCACGGCTGTTGCCGGATTGTTGGCAAGTAATCGCTCTGCGACCGCCGGGATGGTTTCAAGGAGTTCCTGATCACGGGCCAGGTCGGCAACACGAAATTGCAGCATGCCTGTCTGGCGGGTACCCAGTACTTCACCCGGTCCACGCAGTTCCAGGTCTTTCTCGGCGATACGAAATCCGTCTGATGTTTCCCGCATGATGTTCAGGCGCTCCTTTGCCAGGGGTCCGATTGGCGGGCTGTATAGAAGGACGCAGGAAGCCTGCTGGTCGCCCCGGCCGACGCGGCCTCTGAGCTGGTGCAGTTGCGCCAGCCCCAGGCGCTCGGCGTTTTCTATGATCATGAGGGAAGCATTGGGTACATCGACCCCGACTTCGATAACCGTGGTCGCGACCAGCAGCTGGATGTCACCATTTTTGAAGCGATCCATGATGAGTTGCTTGTCCACGGGCTTCATCCGCCCATGCACCAGTCCGACTTCCACTGCGGACAAACTGGACTGCAGTTCCCTGGCTACCTCTTCAGCCGCCTGCGCCTGCACTGTGTCTGATTCCTCAATCAGCGTGCAGACCCAGTAAGCCTGCTTTCCCTCGAGGCAGGCGGCAGCTACCCTGGATACCACCTCGGTGCGCCGTTCATCGGAAACCGCTGCGGTCGTGACCGGCTTTCTTCCCGGTGGAAGCTCATCGATTACCGAAGTTTCCAGGCCGGCATAGGCGGTCATGGCGAGGGTTCTCGGGATCGGAGTTGCAGTCATGATCAATTGATGTGCATGCAGGGATTCAGCGCCCGCTTTGTCGAGTAAAGCCAGCCTTTGATGCACTCCAAACCGGTGTTGTTCGTCGACTACTGCCAGACCCAGCTTGCCGAAGTGGACCCCCTCCTGCATCAAGGCATGCGTGCCGATCACCAGGGGCGCGCCCTGGTTGATGGCTTGCAACGCATTTTGCCGCGCTTTTCCGGTGACTTTGCCGCTTAGCCACACCGGTAAAATACCCAGTGGCTCAAGCCATTCAGTAAAACTGCGTAAGTGCTGTTCAGCGAGCAGTTCCGTGGGTGCCATGATGGCAACCTGGAAACCGTTACCCATGGCCCTTAACGCAGCCATGGCCGCGACCACTGTTTTGCCGGATCCAACGTCTCCCTGGAGCAGTCGCTGCATGGGGTGGCTTTGCGCCAGGTCTTTTTGAATCTCGGTAATAACACGCAACTGTGCCCCGGTCAGTTTAAAAGGCAGCTGCTTGAGAAAGTCCTGTTCCTGGGGAGTCTGCTGAGTCAATGCAGGCGCGCGCAGTTTCCGTTGCCGGCGGTGTAATTGCTGCACGCTGAGGTTATGCGCCAGTAACTCCTCCAGCGCGAGACGTTGCTGAGCCGGATGCCGGCGCTCAACCAGGGCGGCCACATCGGCAGCGACTGGTGGCCGGTGTATATAAGTCAGGGCACTTGCCAGCGGCGGGATTTTCAAATTTCCGCGGAGGTCATCAGGCAGCAACTCTTCCAGCTCGAGTTGCTGGTTGTTAAGCAGGGAGAGTGCCTGATCGGTCAGCTTGATCCAACTGGCCTGGCCCAGTCCTTCTACCGTTGGATACACCGGGGTAAGCCGGTCTGAGACCGCTTCATCACTTTCGTTGAGAATCCGCTTGTAACTCGGGTGGACCATGTCCAGCCCCTGGTAGCCGCCGCGCACTTCGCCATAACAGCGCACGCGTGTTCCGCGGGAAAACTGTTGTTTCTGGGCAGCCCTGAAGTGAAAGAATCGTAGCGTAAGCCGTCCGGTACCATCGGAAATCACAACCACCAGGGTAGCGCGCCTGCCGCGGACGATAGCCGAATGCTCGACTTCCCCTTCCACCAGGACCCGGGCGCCGGGATACAGCGCGCCGATGGGGTGAAGTCTGGTCCGGTCTTCGTAGCGGAAGGGCAGATGAAACAACAGGTCCTGGCTGGAATATATTCCCAGTTGGTTCAGTGAAGATTCGAGACTTGGGCCAACACCGCGAAGGTCGCGTAAATCAGAGGCCAAGAACCGCTTCCACTTCGATTTGGGCGCCCAGCGGAAGAGTCGAGACGCCCACCGTCGCCCGCGCCGGGTAAGGTTCTGAAAAGTACTCTGCCATGATTTCATTGACCCGGGCGAAATTGCCCAGATCGGTCATGTATATGTTCAGTTTTACGATACCATCCAGGCTGCTTCCCGCTGCCTGGCAGACCGCGCGGAGGTTCGTGAAAACACGCTGCGTCTGCACGGCGATATCGCCGGTAACCAGCTGCATCGTTGCAGGGTCGAGTGGAATCTGGCCGGACAGGTAAACGGTATCGCCGTGTCTTACTGCCTGGGAGTATGGCCCGATTGCGGCTGGTGCATGGCCTGTCTTGATTATTTCCCTGATCATAATGCTTCCTTTTGTTGGCAAGGCTAACCGACCCGGTGCGCCCGAATGACATTGCTGTTTCTTCGCAGCCTGCGCATCACGCGCGCCATATGATCGCGGTCCTTGACGCTGATATTAAACAACAGGGTTGCGATTTCGGGGTTAGCCTCTGGCTGAGCCACGGTTTCAATGTTGCTGCCCGCCTCGCCGATACTGGTGGAGACATTGGCCAGTACTCCGGGTGTATTACGCGTCACGATTCGCACTGAAACGGGGAACATGCCTTTGGTAATGGGTGCCCACATGACGTCAACACAGCGGTCGGGGTGTTTACGGAATTCCCGGACGTTGCTGCAGGAAACCCGGTGGACAACAAGGCCTTTGTCGGTGGAAACATAAGCCATGATTTTGTCACCGGGCACCGGCAGGCAACAGGCGCCAAAGCTCAGCGCATTGCCTTCCGAGCCGGCAATCGTTATGGCTTCACCCGTATCCTTTGAGTCGGTGTGCAGGTGGGTTTCGGGCAAGAGTTTTCCAGCCACAATGTTAGCCAGCGTCGACCCCAGGGCAAGTTCGTGAAACACGTCTTCCTGCCGGGTGAAGTGATTTTCTTTGAGGAACTGGTTCCAGTTATCTTCCGGTATTGCTTCGATTGAACTACCGCGTGCATTCAGAGCTTTTTCGAGCAATCTCAAACCCAGGGCCACAGTGTCTTCCTGGCGCAGGCTCTTGAGGTAATGCCTGATCGCTGTGCGGGCCCTCGCCGTGGCAGCGAACTCAAGCCATTCAGGCTTTGGCTGGACGTTTTTATCCGTGGTGATCTTGACGGTCTGCCCGTTCGCAAGGCGCGTTGATAATGGGACTTCGAGTTGATCCACGAATACCTTCGCCGTGTGGTTACCTACATCGGTGTGGATGGCGTAAGCGAAATCCAGTGCAGTAGCATTCTGCCGCAGGTCGATGATTTTGCCCTTGGGCGTGAAGACGAAAATCTCATCAGGAAACAGGTCAGACTTGGCATGATCGAGGAACTCCAGGGAATCGCCCGTGTGGCGCTGGACATCCACCAGGCGCATCAACCACTCCCTTGCGCGCACCTCGGCCGTGGCCGGAGAGGATCCCGCAGAGCCAAGCCCCGTTTTGTACTGCCAGTGGGCTGCCGCACCTTTACTGGCCATGATGTCCATGTCCTCGGTGCGGATCTGAGCTTCTATGGGCAGGCCATAAGGGCTGTTCAAAATGGTATGCAGGGACTGGTATCCATTCGCTTTGGGCAGCGCGATGAAGTCCTTGAAACGTCCAGGCTTGGGCTGATACAGGCTGTGGACAGCGCCCAGGGCAATATAGCAGTGTGATTCTGTCTGGGTGACGATTCGGAAGGCGAAAAAATCGGTTACTTCCGAGAATGAAAGGTCCTTCGCCAGCATTTTTTTGTAAATACTGTACGGTGACTTCTCGCGCCCGGTGATTCGGCAGGGCACGCCGACATCGGTCATTTTCTTGCGCAGCGCCTCAAGGATATTCTGCACAATTTCCTGACGGTGTCCCGTCATCGAATGCAGGTGCTCGGTGATGGTCCTGTGGCGCCAGGGATACAGGTTTGCAAGACCCATGTCTTCCAGTTCGTGCTTCATGCTGTTCATGCCAAGCCGGTCTGCGATCGGGGCGTAAATATCCAGTGTCTCTCTGGCAATGCGACGTCTGGAGTCCTGTGACATGCTGCCCAGTGTGCGCATGTTGTGCAGGCGGTCTGCCAGCTTGATGAAGATGACCCGCAGGTCGCGGGACATGGCGAGCATGAGCTTGCGGAAGCTTTCCGCGTCCGCTTCGACGCGGGTCCTGAACTTCATTTTGTCCAGCTTGGTGACACCGTCGACCAAGTCAGCAATTTCAGGTCCGAATTCCGCTTCGATGTCCTGCCAGCCGAGGTCTGTATCTTCAATCGTATCGTGCAGTATCGCGGCTGCGATGCTGACATGATCCATGCGCAGGTTGGCAAGAATCTGGGCGACGGCTACCGGGTGAAGAATATAGGGTTCACCGGTCTTGCGGGTTTGACCCCTGTGGGCGGATTCGCCAAGGTCATAGGCTCGCAGCACGATGGCTACGTTTTCCGGATCAAGGTACGTATTCAACAGGTTCCTGAGTTCCAGGACAGGTTCCGGATATCCTGTTGCTGCCTGCATGGGACCTTTTCCGAGTCTCTTGCTAGTTGGTACGTTGCTTACGGCGCGAAGTCATCGTCCTCGATGCGCGTGTCAAATGCTTCGGCTGCTTCGATTTCAGCCTGGAGGACATCGACGCGCTCGGGGTCGACCAGCCCATCGGCGATTTCCCTGAGTGCAATTACAGTCGGCTTGTCGTTCTCTTCTTCGACCAGCGGATCTGCACCATGAGCAATCTGGCGAGCCCGTTTGGTCGCCGTCAGCACCATCTCGAATCGGTTGTCGATCCTGTTGAGACAGTCTTCTACAGTAATTCGTGCCATATTATGATTCCAAAAATACCGGTTTAATCAAATATCCCGAATGGTCACCGACCTCGGGCTGAACATACCATTTTATCTCGTTCCAAGCAGTTCTGCCAGAATTTCCCTGTATTCACCCTCAAGTATCTGTCGAGCGGGTTGGCCCGACCGGATTATCGAGTGCAAATCAAGCAGTGCGTTGTCGAAATCATCGTTGATGACGAGATGATCAAACTCGTTCGAGTGGGAGATTTCCGCCTGTGCATCACGCATCCGTCGCTGGATGACTTCTTCACTGTCCTGGCCTCGCGCCACCAGGCGCTGGTGCAAATCCTCGAGCGAAGGTGGGATCATGAAAATGGATCTGCATAAAGGGAATGATTCCCTGATCTGGCGCGCGCCCTGCCAGTCAATATCCAGGATCACGTCGAAGCCGGCGGCCAGTTGCTGCTCAACGGCCTGGCGTCCGGTGCCGTAGCGATGGTCGAAAACCTTCGCGTGCTCCAGGAACGCGTTTTCAAGAATCAATGACTGGAAAGCGGGTTCACCAATGAAATGATAATGGACTCCGTCCTGTTCTCCCGGCCGGGCAGGCCTGGTGGTATGAGAAACGGAAAGCCTGATCTGGTCGTCCATTTTGAGCAAGGCGTTGATCAGGCTGGTTTTCCCCCCGCCTGATGGTGCCGCTACCACGTACACGTTCGGGTTATTCAATATTCTGGACCTGTTCCCGCATTTGCTCGATGGCGACTTTAAGTTCCACTGCTGCCTGGGTGGTCCTGTTGTCCACTGACTTGGAACTGAGTGTGTTGGATTCGCGGTTGAACTCCTGCATGAGGAAATCAAGCCGCCGTCCCACCGGATCATCCCGCTTTAGCACCAGCAGGGATTCGTGCACATGGGCGTCGAGTCGGTCGAGTTCCTCGTCGACGTCAATTTTCTGGGCCAGGATGGCTACCTCCTGCTCCAGGCGGCCGGGCTCCAGGGGTTGCTGCAGGTCGGCAACACGGGTCAGCAATTTCTGCTTGAGAGCGTCACGAATCTCTGGCAGCCAGCCACGGACCTGGGTGACATGATTGGAAATGCTCTGTAAGCGTTCGCGAATAGCCGTGTCCATCTGTTCGCCTTCACGGCTACGGGCAGCCCTCAGTCCGGCAGCGGATTCGGCAAGTAATTCCAGCGCCGCTGCATGCAGCGGTTGCGGATCGGGAGCACATTCCTCAACCATGCCCGGCCAGCGCAGCAATGACTGTAAATTCGGTTCCTGGTGCAGTCCGCTGATAGTCTTCAACTCTTCATGCAGGGACAAAACCCTGCTGGCCAGTTGTCCGTTCAGTTCCAGGCTGGAGCTTGCCAATGATGCGGCAGGAACAAATCTCAGGTTTGCATCTACTTTTCCCCGGCTCAGAAACTCGCCAAGAACCCTTCTGATTTCGGGCTCCAGTACCCTGAACTCCTCCGGAACACGAAAGCCAATTTCAAGGTACCGGTGGTTTACCGATCGGAGTTCCCAGTTGAGGCGGCCAAACGGGTATTGCCTTTCGGTGCTGGCGAATCCTGTCATACTGCGAATCATGAATTGTTGTCCATTGGTTTGATTGGCACAATATTACCGGCAAACGAAGGGCGCGTCAGTGATGTTTCCCTGCTGATTTCACATTACAAATCAGGAATAGAGCATGAGACCAAGTGGCAGATCGCCCGGAGAGTTAAGAAAAATCGTTATCAAGCGGAACTACACCCGCCACGCGGAGGGTTCGGTATTGATATGCTGTGGCGACACCCACGTTCTTTGCACGGCGTCAGTAGAGGAACGGGTCCCGCCGTTTCTGCGCGGCAAGGGCCAAGGATGGGTCACAGCGGAATATGGCATGCTGCCGCGTTCCACGGGAAGCCGCATGTCGAGGGAAGCGGCCCGTGGTAAACAAGGTGGCCGCACGCTGGAAATTCAACGATTGATCGGACGATCTCTGCGTGCCGTTGTTGACCGCGCAGCGCTGGGAGAAAGGACGGTTACACTCGATTGCGATGTGCTGCAGGCTGATGGCGGCACTCGAACCGCATCCATCACCGGAGCTTATGTTGCCATGGTTGATGCCTGCCGCTGGCTGGCCTCGCGGGGCATGATAAAAAAGGACCCGGTGCACGGCCAGGTTGCGGCAGTCTCCGTTGGTATTTTCGGCGACACCCCTGTTCTGGACCTGGACTACCCGGAGGACTCCGGGGCTGATACTGACATGAACGTTGTGATGAATGACGGTGGCGCCTTTATCGAACTCCAGGGGACCGCTGAAGGCCATGCATTTCGACGCGACGAACTCGACGCCATGCTGAATCTTGCAGAGCAGGGTATTCGGCAACTGATGGCATTCCAGGAAGAAGCTTTGCGTGACTGATCCTGGCCAGGCCAACCATACGCTGGTGCTTGCCAGCGGCAACCCAGGAAAGCTCAGAGAACTGAGTGCAATGATTTCACCACTCGGCTGGAAAGTTGCCCGTCAGAGTGACTGGGATGTGCCGGAGGCGGTTGAGGATGGTCTGAGTTTCATCGAGAATGCCCTGATCAAGGCCCGTCATGCTTCGAAGCACACCGGATTACCGGCGCTGGGTGACGATTCCGGCCTGGTTGTTGACGCGCTGCAGGGTGCGCCTGGAATCTACTCAGCACGGTATGCCGGCGTCGGCGCAGAGGATGATGCGAATAATCGTAAACTCCTGATTGAGCTAAGCGGATTGCCGAGTGCAAAACGAAGTGCTCATTTTTATTGCGCAATGGCGCTGGTCCGACATGAGAACGACCCCGCACCACTACTCGCTACTGGCTCCTGGGATGGCAGTATTACTGAATCGCCATCCGGTGCCGGCGGTTTTGGCTACGATCCGCTTTTCTGGGTCGCGGACAGGGCATGTACTTCTGCCGAGTTGCCGGCGGACGAAAAAAACCGGATGAGTCATCGCGGCCGGGCACTGGCGCAGATGATGGAGCAACTGGTCGATTTTTGAGTATGGAACTTCCGCCGCTTTCCCTTTATGTCCATCTTCCCTGGTGTGTCAAGAAGTGCCCTTACTGTGATTTCAATTCCCACGCAGTCAAGGGGGAGTTGCCGCTTGAGGAATATATCCAGGCGTTGCTGAAGGACCTGGAACAGGATTTACCCCTGGTGTGGGGCCGGACCGTTCACAGCATTTTTTTTGGAGGCGGAACGCCGAGCCTGTTTCAGGCAGATCAGATCGGGACCTTGATGAACGGGTTTCGAAGCGTGTTGCGGGTCAGCCCTGAGGCCGAGATTACGCTCGAGGCCAACCCGGGTACAACCGAGTATGACAGCTTCTCTGCATACCGGGATGCAGGGGTCAACCGTGTGTCGCTCGGCGTGCAGAGTTTCAACGACGACAGCCTGGCCGAAATTGGACGGATCCATGGGCGTGCGGAGGTCGAGCGCGCAGTTGCAGGCATACACCATTCAGGTATTGGCAACTTCAATATTGATATCATGTTTGCATTACCCGGGCAGGTTCTTGCGGGCGCTGTTCAGGACATCAGTGATGCCATCGAATGCAAGCCCTCGCACATTTCACATTATCAACTCACGATTGAACCCAATACGGCATTTCACGCCAATCCGCCGGCGCTGCCCGACGCTGATGCGGCCTGGCAGATGCAGGAGGAATGTGGCCGGCTGCTGCACGAGGCGGGTTACGGTCAATACGAGATTTCTGCCTGGTCCCGGCCAGGTTTCGAATGCTGGCATAATCTCAATTATTGGCAGTATGGTGATTTCCTGGGGATTGGTGCTGGTGCTCATGCAAAGATTACGCTGCCCGCCGAAAACACCATTCGCCGCCGGATCAGGCTGCGTCATCCGGCGTCATGGATGAAGCATGTATGGCAAGGAAACGGTTTGGCAGAAGACAAAACCCTCGGACCGGAAGAGCGTGTCTTCGAGTTCTTTCTTAACCAGTTGCGTTTACGCCGGGGGGTTTTGAAGAAACAGTTCGAGCCACGCACCGGAGTGGCTTGGGAAGAGGTTTCAAGACGAGTTCAGCACGCCATTGAAAAAGGCCTGCTAAGGGACGATGACGGACTTTTGTCACCGACTGGGCTGGGTTGGCGTTTCAACAATGAAATCCAGGCTCTTTTTCTGCCTTGAAAGTGTTGCAATCAGCCGCGCCCCTCAGTAAACTGGCGGGTCTTTCGCGTAAGCGTATACTGAATCAATAGGAATTGTCATGAAAGCCGGCATTCACCCCGAATACAAAGATGTGGTGTTCCAGGATTTATCTTCGGATTTTGCGATCCTGACCCGCTCAACGATCAAGAGCAAGGAAACCATCAAGTGGGAAGACGGTAACGAATACCCACTGGTAAAGGTTGAAGTTTCCAGTGCCTCACACCCGTTTTACACCGGTAAGCACAAGGTGCTGGATTCCGGTGGCCGTGTCGACCGCTTCAAGAAGCGTTACGGCAAGTAAGGCTCAACCGATTCGATGAAAACCTGCCCTGGAAGGCGGGTTTTTTTTTGCTTTGAAATCAGTCCTGATCATTATCTATAAAGATCTGAATATTAACATGTTTAATGTTGGCTGGAATTTATCAGATTGTGCTATATTCATCGGTCCCTAGTAGCGTTTTATGCAGGAGAATCCAGTGTCCGATAAAAAAGTAATACTGACTGATGAATCATCAGGTAAACAACTGGAGTTACCCAAAGTCATCGGAACCGAGGGTGAGCCGACGCTGGATATCAAGTCAGTTCCATCGGAACTGGGTTACTTCACTTATGATCCCGGATTCAGTGCCACCGCGGCCTGCACGAGCAAAATTACTTTTATTGATGGCGGCAAGGGTATTTTACGTTATCGGGGCTACCCCATTGAACAGCTGGCTGAAAGAAGTACTTTCGTCGAAGTCGCTTACTTGCTACTCAACGGAAATTTGCCGACCGAACAGAGCCTGAATTCATTTCGTGATGAGCTGACTTATCACACGATGATTCATGAGCGACTCAATCATTTCATTTCAGGGTTCCATTACGACGCTCATCCGATGGCCATGATGGCAGGCGTAGTAGGGTCATTGGCGGCGTTCTACCATAACCGGCTGGATATGGACAGCAGGGAACACCGGATGTTGTCAGCGATGAGAATGATCGCGAAAATGCCGACCATTGCGGCTTCCTGTTACCGGCATCACATGGGTTGGCCGGTGGCTTATCCAAAAAATAATCTACGTTTTTGCGAGCGTTTTCTGAACATGATGTTTTCGGTTCCAGCGGAAGACTATGAAGTCAGCGAAGTTGCGGCCAAGGCACTGGATCTCTTGTTTATCCTGCACGCTGATCACGAACAGAACGCCAGTACATCCACAGTCAGGCTGGTAGGCTCTACCGGAGCCAACCCTTACGCCTGTGTGGCCGCCGGTATTTCAGCTTTGTGGGGCCCGGCTCACGGCGGCGCCAATGAAGCAGTACTGTCCATGTTGAGTGAGATCGGGGACGTCAGCCAGGTTCCTAAATTCATCAAACGCGCCAAGGATAAGTCAGACCCGTTCCGGCTGATGGGTTTTGGGCATCGGGTGTATAAGCACTATGATCCGCGCGCCACCATCATCCGTGCCGCGTGTTATGAAGTGCTGGATGAGTTGGGCAAAGACGACCCGATGATGGACCTGGCGATGGAACTGGAGCGGATAGCGCTTGAAGACGACTATTTTGTCGAGAAAAAACTGTATCCCAATGTAGATTTCTATTCCGGCATTATTTACAAAGCCCTGGGTATTCCAGTGAGCATGTATACAGTCATGTTCGCTATCGCAAGGACCGTTGGCTGGGTAGCTCAATGGCTGGAGCAGTGTGAGACTCCAACCAAGATAGGCCGGCCCAGACAAGTCTACTCTGGTGAAACGGAAAGGCGCTACAGGGCTCTGCACAGACGCAGTTGAGCGGGCAGTCCGGGTTTTCAGGGAGCCTGCTGTTCTGACCATACCGTCGCGGCGGATAGCGGGTCCGCCAGCAGGCATTCGGTTTCAGTCAGTGTTGCCCTTTTTTGCGGCTTGCCGTCAATCGGGCTCGGTGGTGCCTGCCGCTGGTGCACTGGCTCGAAAATAGTCAATTCCACTGACGCACCAGCCAATTCAAATACGATGAGTGGAACTGTCCGGTGTGTACCATCGTGCCAGCGAATCTGTCTTTGCTCTTCGCTAAACGCCTGGCCATGTTCAAGGAAAAAGAGGATGACGGACTCGGTCGATTCCGCAAAAACATGCAGAGCGATTCTGGAGTGCTTGCTTGCTGTTCCATCCAGCACCGAACCAACCAGCCGGGGGTTGAATGGATCGAGCATTTGCATGGCTTGTATCGCTGTCTGGCGCAAGAACTCCAGGTTTTCAGCATGCGCCAATCCTCCGTAAAGGCCCTGATAGCGGTGCAGAGCTTCTTTTACTTCTATGTTGCTGGGAAGCGCCAGGCGCTCACTGACTCCGATTCTCTCTGCCGCTTTCTTTTTTGCCGCATGGTAGTTGTGCTGCCCCTCGGTTGAAATAATACGTGCTGCCTCTGCAGCGACTTCCATCCGGATTTGTCGTAGCCGGCGAATATGGCGAGGAGACGTTGTTTCAGTATATTTCGTACGGGTCTTCTTCGAGCGGGACATCCTGGTCTTCTCCCTGATCGATTTCCTGCATAGGGGGTAATCTACCTGCCTGGAATATTTCCATGATTGCATCTGCATTATCAAGTCGCGCCAGCAGTCCAGTCTCAGGATCAATTTTTGCCTGGGCCAGGCCTTCCGGCATGACAGGAGGCCTGTCTTCTGCCCCTTCGAGTGCGACGCCCATGTATTCCATCCAGACGGGTAACGCTGCCCGCCCGCCCAGTTCATTTCTGCCCAACGGATCGTGGTTGTCAAAGCCCACCCAAACAGAAGTCACCAGGTGATCGTTGTATCCTGAAAACCAGGCATCGCGCTGTTCGTTTGTGGTTCCGGTCTTGCCGGCAAGATCGTGGCGGCCAAGTTGCATGGCCCTGATACCCGTGCCGCGCCGGACCACATCCATCATCATGGAGCGAACCAGGTAGGCATTCTGTGGTGAAATAGTCTGCTGGGCCAAAGTTCCTTCGGTCTTCAGGCGGGGTATGTCCCTGCTGCCTGCGGCATCATTCAGCCCCTTCTTTCCTGATGAAATATCCAGCGGCCTGAATTCTGGTTCGACCTTTTCAACCACCTGAATCTCCTCTTCAAATCCGCTCTCTTCTTCGCAATCATCACAAATAATGGATGGCAAGGTTTCAAAGACCACATTACCGTGCGGATCTGTAATTTGACGAATGAATTGAGGGGTGACCAGGTAGCCGCCGTTGGCGAATACAGCATACGCCCGTGCCATCGAGAGCGGGCTCAGTGAGGCGCTACCCAGTGCCATGGAAAGATTTGCGGGCATCTCATTTCTGTCGAAACCGAAACGTTCTGTATAGTCCCTCGCATACTCGACACCTATTTCACGCAGCAGACGAATAGATACCAGGTTACGTGATTTCACCATGGCTTCACGCAAGCGCGTTGGCCCATAGAATTTTTCACTGAAATTTTGCGGCTTCCAGGTTCTCTCCAGTTCTGAATCTTCGAAAACGATCGGGGCGTCATTGACCAGGCTCGCAACGGTGAAGCCTTTCTCCAGGGCAGCAGAATAAATAAAAGGCTTGAAGCTTGAGCCTGGCTGCCTGCGACCCTGAATGATCCTGTTGTACTTACTGCGGGCGAAATCGTAGCCGCCAACCAGTGCCTTGATGTCGCCGTTGGAGGGGTCCAGAGACACCAGCGCTGACTCAACCTCCGGGAGTTGCCCCAGCTTCCAATTGCCATCGTTGTGCAGCCTGGCTCGAATAATGTCGCCAGCAACCATGATGTCCTTTATCGCCTTCGGCTTACGCCCTGTCCTGTCGCGACTGATAAATGTTGAGGCCCATGACATGTCCTCCAGCGAAAGAGCGACAGTTTGACCGTTGCGCAGGTAAACAAGTGCCAGGTCATCTTCTATTTCAATGACCAGGCCGGGTTCCAGTCCGGAGATCGGGCGGTGAGGCATGAGAATGTCGGTCCAGTCACTGGTAGCCGTCTTGTCTGCCAGGTCAACATGAGCTTCCGGTCCGCGAAAGCCGTGTCTCTGGTCGTACTCTTCCAGCCCATTGGAAACCGCCAGGTTGGCTGTGGTCTGGAGGCGGCTATTGATCGTGGTGTGAACCACGAAGCCTCCGGTATATGCCCTCGAACCCAGTAATTTCAGAGCCTTGACGCGAACCATTTCTGCCACATAAGGTGCTGATATTTCGGCGATTGCACCGTGGTAGTAAGCACGGTCAGGCTGATCGCTCGCTGCATTGAATTCCGCCTCATTGATATAGGCGAGTTCAAGCATGCGATTAAGAACATAGTTACGCCGTTCCAGCGCCCTTTCAGGTGATGTGATCGGGTTGATCCTGGATGGCGCCTTGGGCAACGCTGCGATCATTGCGCATTGCGCCAGGGAAAGCTGGGTTGTGGATTTTCCGTAGTAGACCTCGGCCGCTGCACCGACGCCATAAGCGCGGTAGCCCAAAAAAATCTTGTTCAGGTAGAGCTCCAGGATTTCATCCTTATCCAGCTCTTGTTCAATCTTGATGGCAAGAAAGGCTTCCTTGATTTTTCGGGTCCAGGTTTTCTCCGCTGTCAGGAAAAAATTCCTGGCAAGTTGTTGCGTGATGGTACTGCCGCCGATCGACTTCTCACCTGTTGTGATCAATGACCAGACGGCGCGGGTAATACCCTGGTAATCGAGTCCGGGGTGTTCATAAAAACGTGCATCTTCGCCTGCAAGAAATGCCTGTTTCAGCCAGTCGGGCATGCTTTCAACTTTGACCGGGATCCTTCGTTTTTCACCGAATATACCCATCAGTTTCCCATCTTCGCTAAATACGCGAAGTGGAACCTGCAACTGAATATCACGCAAGGTTTCGACATCGGGCAAGTCTGGTTCCAGCACCAGGTAAGTAACGGTGACAGCCGTGATCCCCAGTAGCGAAGAAACCAATATGAAAATAATAAATCTACGAGCCAGTT